>SMTZ1_10012268_pt1 | contig 12311 bp, 7 predicted proteins | sample DeeMarSWOR136_30_FD_25667 | JGI IMG/M metagenome (IMG submission 25667) | reverse complement strand
AATTCGCCCTTCTTTTCCGGAACCGGCTGAAGAGTCTTCTTACAGAATTCAGCGATCGCTCCAGGCATGTCTGGTGGATTCAAGAATGCATGGTCATCAGGGTCGACAACAGACCTGAATTCCTCAGCTCCTGAAGCCAGACGTGTCAGTTCATCGTAGTCATGAGATTCACCCTTTTTCTCCCAATCTTTCATGCACTTCTGAAGCAGCCATAATCCCATGGTATTGCGCAGAAAACGGATTTTCTTGTCCACACTCCCTTCATTCGTGAAGTTATTTTTCAATGATTTTTCATTTATGATCGGTTCATTCACCTCAACTCCAAGGAGAGACCATGTTCCTGAGCTCAGGTAAGCCCAATTGGCGGATTGAGCAGGAACCGCAGCCACTGCGCTTGCCGTGTCATGACTGGCTGGTGCGATCACATCTACAGGAGAAATGCCTGTTTCCCGGGAAATTTCAGGCAGAAGAGGACCGAGCGATGTCCCTGGCTGTATAACCGGGGCCATGATGTGGATGGGGAGGCCGAATTTTTCGAAGATTCCTGGCTCCCAATCTCTTTTTTTGGCATTTAAAAGCTGAGAGGTCGAAGCAATGGTGTATTCTGAAAATTTTTGTCCTGTGAGCAGAAAATTGAACAAATCTGGCATGAACAAAAGAGTCTCGATTTTATCCAGCAAAAGGCTTTCTGTCTCGACAACACTCAAGAGCTGGAAAACCGAGTTAAACTGCATAAACTGGATTCCTGTGCGGGCGTACATTTCTTCTCTTGATATTCGCTGAAAAGCTTTGTCCATCATTCCATCAGTTCTTTTGTCACGGTAGGCGTACGGATTCTCCAGGAGTCGATCATCCTTTCCGACCAAACCGAAATCCACGCCCCAGGTATCCACACCCAGACCGAGTAATTCCCTATGGCCTTTCCGGACTGCTGCTGCCAAGGCTTTTTTCAACTCACCAAAGAGATAGGAAAGATCCCAATGAATATGGCCGGAGATATCTATTTGCTTATTCAGAAAACGGTGGATTTCTTCCAGACAGATCTTTCCTCCATCGATTATCCCCAGAATGGCTCTTCCGCTTTCAGCTCCGAAATCAAAAGCCAAAAATTTTGCTGGGACCATGGTGTTCTAGCTCCGACTCAATAAAAAAATCAATCAGCATTCCTTTCTTTTTTAACGTTTCAAATAGGACTTTTTATTTCGACTCGAATCATTCTTGCTGACTACATCCGGAATCCGGAGGCGGGCGGCTTCATGGATCTCTCCCATTGCCCGGGTGTAAGGTCTCAGACTGTAGCTGAAGTTGAATGACTCAGGATAAACTGAATATTTATCAATCACACCCGGTCCACAGCTTCCGTTTCCCAATCCATACTGCCATGAATCCAGGCAGAGGATGATATCCTCTATGGGCTTCATCTCATGGATATGATCCGCCTTATCCAGGTCTTCAGCTGTATAGTGTAAGGCTGTCACTGCCATTTCATCTTGGGCTACCACGAGAATTCCTGAACCGGATTTATCCGTGAAGGCCGCCCAACGGACACCTTCCTTATTCCCTGTTTCCTGAGGCCTCACGTAAGGGACATATTGATCAGAAACTTTGCCTTGATGAAACCCGATTAATGCTCCGTTTTTTCTGTCCGGATAGTTTTCTTGGGGTCCGTATCCATACCAATTGAAATTATCGAAATCTCCTGTTATTTTCATCTTTACACCGACCCGGGGAAGAACCGGCAGTTCTCCAAAGGGCCTGTCTTCTGTGCCTCGATCACTTGTGAGAATCGAGATACGCATCACTCCGGGGCTGACTGTCTCAATCGTGAAATCTTTAACTTCCCGCGTCAGTTTATTGAGCCCGGCCTCATACCATTGACGCGATAGCCGTCTGTTATTGTCTGTGGGTGCGCGGAATGCATTCAAGACAGGCCCGTTGATCCCGTTCTGCGCTTCCTCAATAATGAACATGTCTTTGTAAATCAGCGCAGCCACCGCTCCTGTTTTTGTGCCGAATGAAACGCTGAAATCCTTCCCGTTTATCGTCAAAAGGTCATCAGATGGTACCATTTTCAAACGACATGCGCTTCATCCGCCCAGGATGTGTCTTTTTTCAAGTAGAAGGAGACTCTTAACCAGTATTCGGCACCCGGCACAAGCTCTGGCGGCTCGATGGGCAGAGTGAAAACTTTGTTTTCTCCAGGAGCAACGTCCAGCTGTTCAATACTCCCTCGCTGTTTGGCTCTTCCATCTTCATAAAGCGTCCAATCGGCTTCGAATTCATTGAGGTTCGTGAAATAATATTTTCTGGATCCGTATCTGACTCTGAGAAAGGTCTTCTTCCTCGACACCGACAGATTGGTATACCTTTTTCACTTCCCACAGTTTGGGTGGAATTTTGCGGTCAGGGAAAACCAGTCCGTTGATGCAGAAATTTCCATCATTGGGATCATCTCCAAAATCGCCCCCATAAGCCCAGTATTCCTTGCCGTCATCTGTTTTTTTTCGCAGCCCCTGGTCAACCCAATCCCAGATACTTCCTCCTTGGAGATGCTTGTATTCCTCGATCGCATCCCAGTACTCCTTCAGATTGCCGACGGCGTTTCCCATCGCATGAGCGTATTCACACATAATCAGTGGACGGTCCTGTTTCTCCTGGGCATATTTCACGATCGAGCCAATCCGGGAGTACATGGGACAGACAATATCCGTATGAGGACGTCTTCCAGCCCGTTCATAATGCACTGGCCTCGAAGGGTCGCGGCGGTGAATCCACTCACTGGCTGCTTCAAAAGTTGTTCCATCCCCAGCTTCATTCCCCATGGACCAGATGATTACTGATGGATGGTTCTTGTCGCGTTCGACCATACTGATAATCCGGTCCAGGTGGGCTTTCTTCCATTCAGGCTTGTTAGCCAGAGTATCCTCAGGCCTGTATCCGATCCCGTGCGATTCGATGTTCGCCTCATCGATCACATAGATACCATACTGATCGCAGAGCTCATACCATTGGGGGTCATCCGGATAATGGGCTGTCCGAATCGTATTGATGTTGAACTGTTTCATCAGAAGAATATCTTTGACCATCGAGTCCAGAGAAACAGCATGACCAGTATCAGGATCATGCTCGTGGCGGTTCACTCCCTTTATGAGTATGGGCGCTCCGTTGAAAAGAAGTTGCCCGTCTTTGATCTCGACCTTCCGAAAGCCGAACTTGCAGCTTTCCGTCTCGATGATCTCACTCTTCTCGTTCTTCAGCTTCAAAAGCACTGTATAAAGATGAGGATTCTCCGCTGACCATTTCAGCGGGTTACGCACACTGGCTTCCATTTTCACTATGCTTTCTGCGCCCGGGGAAACATAGACGCTGGAACCCTGTAACAAAACCTCGAAACCAACAGGATTGTCTGCTGCATCCAGAAGACTGACTTCCACTTTAGTGTTTTTCACTGCCTCATCCGAGTAATTGCGGACTCTGGCCGTGACTCTCAGCACCGCATCCTGATACTCCTCATCCAGGTCACTGCTGACCTCAAAATCACGGATATGGAGTCCTGGTGTGGAGAACAGATAGACATTTCGGAAAATCCCGCTGAGTCGCCAGAAATCCTGGCACTCCAGATAAGACCCATCAGACCAGCGGTAAACCTCTACGGCCAGGAAATTCCTCCCGTCCTTTAGGTATTCTGTGATGTTGAACTCTGCGGGCGTCCGGCTTCCCTGACTGTACCCAACCTTTTGTCCATTAATCCATAGATAAAAGGCCGATTCGACCCCATCAAAATGAATAAAGGTCTGCCGCTGTTTCCAACCAGCCGGAACCTCGAATTCTAGGGCACGTTGAGATAAATCGGCCTTCCGTAGCCGTGCATCTGCCAGTTGCTGGGGACAGGAATCTCATCCCACTCACTGTCGTCATAATCAGACTTATAGAACTCCTGCGGCCGGTCAGCGGGCGTGGAAACCCAGTGAAACTTCCAGTTTCCGTTGAGTGACCTATAGAACTTTGACTCTTCACGCACTCCTTTTATAGCCTTTTCTAAAGCCGCATATGGAATTAAAGTGCAGTGAGCAGGTTCCTTGTTCTGGCCAATCATTTGAGGATTTTCCCAGTCATTTATTTCACCTGCGTACACTCTGGTCTGACGAGCTCCGCTCAAGAGAATCAGCAAGAGAATCAAAGAAACTATGATCTTATTAAGCTCCCTCAGATGCATGGCAAAACCTCCTTTTAAAATACCGCCAAAATATTCAGATTAAAGCGGACAGGTGTTTATGCTCAGTAATCTAATAACACTTTTGTTAAAAATGCTAAGGGTAAAAGTGTCATTGCGAGCGAAGCGTGGCAATCTCATAAAAAGCATATCTTCATTCTTGTAATAATAAAATTTTTCTCTACGAGATTGCCACGCTTCGCTCGCAATGACATCAAAAAACGTTACCAAATTACTGAGTATGTACAACAGGATGGTTTTTAAAAAAATTGCCTATCTCCTTTTTTTTCCCTGGTTAATCATCATCTATTTTTTCTCCGGAAGCAGCTCTAAAACCACCAGCAGAGGACTCTGAAGAGATACTTCATCTGATCGATAATTCTTTCTCTAGATTTTTTCCATCTATTGGACATCTGGATTGTAATCAGGATTTTTTCGCGGAAGTTTGGCTCCCGTATCTTTGAGCCAGGCAACCAGATCGGCGTCCAGTTCTTCCACCTTCCCCGGCATTAATTTAGAAAGTTCGTATTCCTCACTCGGGTCCTCCACTATGAGGAACAGCTCGAATGGCTTTCCCTCATACCGTTTGATGAGCTTCCAGTCTCCCTTGCGGATGATACTGTAAGGAACGATGTTTCCCCGGTAATGGGGAAAATGCCAGAAAATAGACTCTCGCCTCAATGGGCCTTCCTGTTTCAGTAAAGGAACAAGGCTCATTCCGTCGATGGCTCGATCCAAGGGAATGTCAAGTCCGGCTATCGCACACAGAGTGGGAAAAAAATCAACACTCGTGACCGGAACATCACACTCCATATTGGCTTGAACCACTCCGGGCCAGCGGATGATCAAGGGCACCCGGATCCCCCCTTCATAGGGATAACCTTTACCCGCGCGCAGCGGAGCGTTATCAGTCGCATAGTCCTGTAGACCTCCATTATCGGATGTGAAGATAACGACGGTTCGGCCGCTCAGCCGCAGCTCATCCAGCACGGCCATCAATCTTCCGACAGCTTCATCCATGCTTTCAATCATTGCCGCATAGACAGCATTCGTCTGGTTGGTCTTTTCCTTATGTTCATATTTGGCGATGAGCTCTTTTTTGGCCTGGAGCGGGGTATGCACAGCATAATGACACATATGGAGGAAGAACGGTTTATCTCTATGCCTTCTGAGAAATCCCAGCAGTTCATCACTCTCCCGGTCAGTGAGATACTCCCCTTTCCTCCGGGCTGAGAGTGCGGGGATACTCGGCCTTTGCTCATTCAGGTAGTAAGGATCAAAGTATGTGGGGGGCTGACCGATCTCACCGCCTCCAATGTTGATGTCAAATCCCTGTTTATCAGGAAACCAGGGCTCATATCCCAGATGCCATTTCCCGATGTGACAGGTGGTGTAGCCTGCGGATTTCAAGACTTCAGCGATTGTGACTTCATCCAGCTCCATCCAGTAGAGATTGGGAGGGCAGAGAAGCTGTCTTCTCTTCCCCCCGACATAATCAGTCGGATTCTTTCTTTCCGCAAATGCCTTTTCCCCCCTCTGGTCCAGATGGTGAATCCAATCCGTGACACCTATTCGAGCCGGATACCGCCCTGTCATGATGGATGCCCGAGTGGGCGAGCACACAGCACAGGAGGCATACGCATTGGTGAATTTAGCTCCCTGCGAAGCCAGCCTGTCGATGTTTGGCGTTTCATAATACTGGCTTCCGTAGCACGTCAGGTCCATCCAGCCAAGATCATCGATATCGATCAAAATAAAATTGAGTTTCTTCTTTTTTGAAAACAGAGCGCATGTAGATAAAGCTCCGGAACCAGTCAGAGCGACTGTTCCCAGACCCAAGTTTTTTAAAAAATCGCGTCGTTTCACTCTATATATCTCCTCGGTCGATGGATAAAATTATTTTTTCTTTTTCCTCACCAGAGGGAAAAGCTCTGATTCAGTCCTGGCATCCCTCATGATCTCTTTCATTTTGGAAATCATTTCAGGATTCTTCTCTGCAAGGTTATGCTGTTCAGCGATATCATCCTTGAGATTATACAGTTCGATACGGCTGTTCACATCTTGCCGGTAGGCTTTCCAGGTTCCCATTCGCACAGCCTGCCTTCCACTGTATTCCCAGTAGAGGAACTCGTGAAATCCCTGCTTTTCATCATTCCCCAGAAGTGTCGGCATGATGGAAATGCCATCGATATCACGAGGTGGCTTTGTGCCCAACAATTCCGCAAAAGTGGGGAGAAAATCCCAGAAAGCAGAAATGTGCCCGCTCACAGCCCCGGGATTGATCTTTCCGGGCCAGCGGGCAACCAGAGGGACTCTTATTCCTCCCTCATACAGCATGGTCTTGAGTCCCCGGAGAGGTCCAGCGCTTTTGAAAAACTCCGAATCCGTCCCTCCGTTGAACGTGGGACCGTTATCGCTGGAGAAGAAGATGAGTGTCTTGTCATCGATTCCCAACTCCTTGATGAGAGCCATGACCCTTCCGATTTCCCGGTCCATCCGTGTGATCATGGCCGCATAGCCAGCCCTTGGAGCCGGATGAGGCAGGTAACCCTTCTCTCCCTTGTAGGGAGTCTCTGGAAAAGCTCCTTCATATTCCTGAAGAGAATCTTCCGGAACCTGAATGGCAGCGTGGGGAACTGGAAACGGAAGGTAGAGGAAGAACGGCCTATCTTTGTTTTCCCTGATAAACCAGAGAGCTTCTTCTGCCATCAAATCCATGGAATACTGTTTACCCGAATACGGCGCATAGGATTCCCTATCAAATGGGTCTTTCTCTTCGGGCAGTTTCTGGTGAGGATAGAAGTATTTATTCTGGGCAAGAACGTGTTTTCCCCTGTTTCTCCAGAGATGTATCGGGTAATAATTATGGGCCATCCGCTGGCAGAGATAACCGTACCAGTGGTCAAATCCCTGATTGTTCGGGTCGCCTGAATTGTCAGGCCCGCCCAATCCCCATTTACCGACCGCTCCGGTTGTGTAGCCGGTTTTCTGGAACATCCGGCCGATAGTGTAGGTATTCTCAAGCATTGGACGGTTGCCTTCGAGATTCGGGTTCCTCCAGACCTCTCCCCTGTAGCCCATCTCGTCATTGTTCCGGATGTAGGCATGACCCGTGTGCTTTCCGGTCATCAGCACACAGCGGGAGGGCGCACAGACCGGACTTCCGGAATAGTGTTGAGTAAACTTCATTCCTTCAGCAGCCAGTCTGTTAATATTGGGTGTTCTGATCTTCTCCTGACCGTAGCAGCCCAGCTCTCCATAGCCCAGGTCGTCGGCAAGGATGAAGATAACGTTAGGCTTTGCACCTGCTGTTTTCCCGCAAAACTCAAACTGTGTCACAGCCAAGGCGGCTGCACCCAGGCCAACGGTTTTGAGGAAATCCCGACGATTGAAGTGTGAGTCCATGTCTCCTCCCTTATTCATGCCTCAGACTATCCATATTCCATTCGCATTTCAATATCAGTAATCCTTAAAAAACCGAAACTGACCGTATTAAAACTTCTGCTTGCTCAAGGACATGGGCGTGCCCTCTTTCTCCGAAAAAGGTCGCAGCCTGAAGCTGTAGGAATATTCTTTAACTGGCAGTCTGTATTCCGGATGTGGACGCGCACGATCTCCCCAGCTGGTATCCCCGCCGACTCCCATCTGCTTGTAATCGAGCTTCAGAGTGACCAAATCTCTTTTTTTTAGATGAAAGGTATGTCTCTGCCGCTTTTCCAGGCCTGGGTCAAAATCCTCATCGATGAAGTGATGCGCGCTGATGCTCAGCAGGGGCCTGCCCACAGCCAGCAATCCGATTCCTTTGTCGTTAATCAGGGCGACCCAACGCACATCTGTCCTGTTTCCGTTCTCTTGAGGACGGATGTAGGGATGGTAAAGGTCCATCACTTTTCCGCTGTAAACTCCGACTGGAGAACCTGTTTTCCTGTCCCAGTAGTTCTCATGGGGGCCTCTTCCGTTCCATATTATGTTTTCGAACTCAACGGGCAGCGTCATTATCATTCCGAACCTGGCCATCTCCGGCAGCTCGGTGTTGCCGGGCACAAACCTGCTGGTGACGATTATATCTCCGCTTCCGAAAATCCTGTAGGATGTGAAGTATTCCGAGTCTCCCGCGGGAATCATGGAGACGACGTCAACCCGGATTTCCCGTGAACTCACACTATTTGCAGTGAATTTCACGACCCTTCTTCCCGCACCCGCCTCTTTCCAAACCTTGAGTCGCTTGGGCATATCCCAGCCAAAATCGTTATCTGTCGGGGCTCGCCAGAAATTCGGAACCGGACCGCACTGGATGATCTCTGTGTTCTCAAAGACATATGAGCTGAGCATTCCTGTTGATTCATCAAAAGAAATCGTGAAATTCTTTCCTTTGATTTCGATGAGTCTTTCCCTTTTTTGGAGTGACAATTTTGGAAGTTTTTTTCTATCGATATCGGGGACTGGTTGAGACAGCGGCAGTTGAAACTGCTCCCAGGCGACTTCATGTCCTTTTGGCAAGAGAGATGTCTGCTCGCTCAGAGTGAAACTCAACTTCAGAAAATACTCCTTTCCAGGCTCGGGCTCAATCTTTGATAGCGGCAGAGTGACCTCTTGAGAATGACGAGGGGAGATATCCATCCTGGGCAGCTTCCCTCTAGCGACTTCATCCTCATCTCCCATGACTGTCCACTTTGTCTCAAAAACGTTGAAGTCGGTGAAATCATAGGTGTTGAGAATCTTCACCTTGCCGGCCTTTAGATCCAGAGGTTTCACTTTTATGTACTGGTAAACCTTCTTCACTTCCCAGATATGAGGATGGAATTTCCTGTCCGGGAAAACAAGCCCGTTGATGCAGAAATTCTTATCACTCAATGTGCCCGGAGGGCCGAAATCACCTCCGTAGGCCCAGAATTCTTCTCCTTCCTCATTTTTCTTGAGCAGCCCCTGGTCGACCCAATCCCAGATAAAGCCTCCCTGGAGCTCTCTGTGTTTGTCGAAATAATCCCAGTAATCCTGGAGGTTTCCGACACTGTTCCCCATGGCATGGGTGTACTCACAAAGGATAAGGGGCCGATTATCCAATCCTTTTTTGAGGAAATCTTCGAGATGGTGGACCTGGCGGTACATCGGACAGACGATATCCGTGTGGGGACGGGTTCCAGCCCGCTCATACTGGACCGGCCGGGAAGGATCGCGCTTCTTGATCCAGGAATAGGTGGCTTCGAAGTTTACTCCATCGCCCGCTTCGTTCCCGAGGGACCAGATGATGATTGCGGGATGGTTTTTGTCCCTTTCCACCATCCTGATCGTCCGCTCCAGATGGGCCTTTTGCCAGTCTGGATTGTTGCCGAGTGTTCTGTCCGGACGATAACCCATCCCATGGGACTCGATATTGGCCTCATCGATCACATAAAGCCCGTACTGGTCACAGAGCTTGTACCATCTGGGAACGTTTGGGTAATGGCTTGTCCGGACAGCATTGATGTTGAACTGCTTCATCAACCGGATATCCTTCATCATGAATTCTTCCGAAACCACGCGTCCGGTCTCAGGTTCGTGCTCATGGCGGTTGACTCCCTTAATCGTGACCGGAATACCGTTGACCAGTAACTGCCCACCCTTAATCTCCACTTTGCGGAAACCTGTTTTGCAGCTCACAACCTCGACTGTCCTTCCTGACTCATCCAGAAGAGACAGAACCACAGAATACAGGTTAGGGGTTTCCGCCGACCACTTCTTCGGATTCTCGATGAAACTCTCCAAACGGATCTCTGATTCCCCTGATTCATTGAATTCAACTTCCCCCTCCACGGGTTCTTCAAAGACTGGGCGATAATCCGCATCGAACAGATGCATCTGGATCCTGTGTTTTTCCGGCGTATCTCTTAAATAACTTTTCACATCCACCGTGACTTCAATCCTTCCATTCAGATAAAGCTCATCCAGGTCTCCGAGAACAAAGAAATCACGAATCATGACATTCGGGGTCGAAAAGAGAAACACATCCCGCTCGATCCCACTGATCTTCCAGTAATCCTGGTCCTCAAGATACGCGCCATCACTCCAGCGGTAAACTTCCACGGCCAGTGCATTTTTTTCGCTGCGGACATGCTCAGAAATATTAAATTCTGCCGGAGTCTTGCTGCCCTGGCTGTAGCCAACCTCTTTTCCGTTGACCCAGACATAGAAGGCGGACTTCACTCCTCCAAAATGGAGGAATACCTGCCTGTCTTCCCAGGTTTCCGGGATAGTAAAATTCCTCCTGTACGAACCCACAGGATTGTATTCATGGGGAATATGGGGGGGATTAGCTGGAAAAGGATAATCCGTATCGGTGTAAATGGGGATTCCATACCCCTCCATCTCCCAGTTCGCCGGAACTTTAATATCATCCCATTGACTGACATCATAATCCTCTCTGTAAAAATGGGCGGGCCGCTCTGCCGGCTTTCTCACCCAGTTGAACTTCCAGATCCCGTTCAAGCATTGGGTATAGGCTGATTGAGCCGGATCATTCTGCACAGCGGTTCTGATATCCGCATACGGAACATAGGTGCAGTGGCCAGGCTCTTTGTTCCGTCCGACGACCTCCGGATTCTCCCAGTCAAACACTCCCTCTTCCTCAGTTGTTTTCGATTTTGGATGGATTTCTCTATTGGCTACAGGAAATATGCTCAGGATGAGAAAGACAAAAGCAAGCTTGATGGTGAGGAATCTCATTCTTTTTCACTCCTTAAGATTGCCCAAACAAGAAGATAATGCATGAATACAAATATCTTCTCGATTGTGGTTTCCTTTACTCCTCGGCTCATGGTTCAGACTGACTCAAGATAATCAAAAATTGACAATCTTTAAATCTTACCGGAAGAAAAAGCCTTCCCGCAGCGGATCCTCCGGGTCAAAACAGAATCTGCTCTGGCCGATGATGGACGCACTCCCTGTGACCTCAGGGATAACGGCCCTGTAAATGTCAAAATCGACGACATCCACGATCCGCACTCTAAAACTCGTCCCCAGGATACTTTCCACTATTATCGGTTGTCCGGGAAAAAGTTCACCCCGGGAAAAATGGATGGCCGCCCGGGCACTGACACCCGTTCCCGTAGGCGAGCGGTCGACTTCTCCTTCGGCAAAAATACAGACATTCCGGCTGTGATGAGTCGGGTCTGCCGCTTCTCCCACGAAAATGATCCCATATAAAAATCCCAAATCTTCTTCGAACGGATGTTTAATTTCCAAATCGTCAATGACTGTTTGCTTGATTCGCTTTCCCGCTTCAATCAATTGATTGAAATTTTTTTCCTCCAACCCAAGCCTTAGCTCCCACGCACCACAGACAGCATAAAATGCGCCGCCAAAAGCCACATCGTACTGGACTACCCCTATTCCCGGAACCTCAACAACCTGATTACTCTTGAAGACGAAAGAGGGTACATTATGGAAAGAGACCTCTTTGACCTTTCCCTTTGCCCTATGCGCGGTGGCTGTGACTCTTCCGGCAGGCGTATCCATTTTCACAACAGGATTATCCCCATCTTTCTCAATCATTCCTGTATCCAGGACTACTTTTGCCAGAGCGATAACTCCATGTCCGCACATCGTGCTGAACCCCTCATTGTGCATGAACAGGACACCCAAATCTCCATCAGGAGTGACGGGTTGAGTGATGATGGCTCCATACATATCTGCATGTCCCCTTGGCTCCCACATCAATCCCGTGCGAAGATGATCCAGATGTTCCTGAGCATAACGTCTCTTTTCCAGGATGGTTTCTCCGGGAATTTCACTCACTCCTCCGGTAATGATCCGCAAGGGTTCACCGGCTGAATGGGCATCTATAGTCGTAATCTCCTGCCAATCGTCTGGCGGCTTCCAATCATCGAGCATTTCCTCCCTCCTTATAAAACTTCTTCAAGAAGGATTTGAATTCTAAGCTGTCTTTATCGCAACCGATAGACTCGCCAATCCTCTGCTCAACTCCCAAATTTCTTTCAGACCGGGGAACAGCTGACTCTGTATATAATGCTCTCCCGGTGGCCTGTTATGACCTTATAATAATCACTCAAAAGATGGTCAATCTCTCTATCCCCTGTATCCACAAGCAACGGACGTCCGG
>SMTZ1_10005920_pt1 | contig 12311 bp, 12 predicted proteins | sample DeeMarSWOR136_30_FD_25667 | JGI IMG/M metagenome (IMG submission 25667) | reverse complement strand
CCCGAATTCAATGCAAATCGAATAGTATTTTTACATTCCGATAAAGTTTCAAACGGAGCTCCAATCATAAACAACCCAATTATGAAGTCTATTTTGGCGCTTTTCGCTATTTTGATTGCTTTGAGTGATTGTTCGGGAGTGATTCTTTTGTTATAATAATTAAGAATTCTCTGATTAGCGCTCTCAACTCCAAAACAAATCGATTTGCACCCGGCTAAAGCCATTTCTTCAAGTAATTCCTTCGTGACTTGATCTACTCGCATTTCAACATGCCAATTAACATCAAGATTCTCTTTTTTTAGTAATTTACAAAATTTTGATACATTCTTGAGATTAAACGAAAAATTATCGTCTACAAAAGCAACTTCAGAATATCCTTTTGAAGTTAAATACGAGAATTCCTCAACCAGACGCTCAGGAGATTTGGATCTATATTGTCTATTTGAAAATTTAGACACGGCGCAATAAGTACAACTGTGAGGACAGCCCCGAGTAAAAAATGTGGTTGTAAATTTTGAATCCATTAATTCGATTCCGGCTAGATTCTGATGATAAGGAATCTTAAGAAAGGAACGATCGGGAAAAGGTAATTCGTCTAAATTCTTATTTACTGGATAATCGGGATTGTGCTTAATATTACCATTAAATTTATAACTTATCCCAAGGATGTCAGTAGGTTCGAGATTGGGATCATTTTCGAGATAATTGATTAAATTAGAAAAAATATATTCGTTTTCGCCTCGAACGCAATAATCTACGAGAACATTATACTTTTTAAGAATTTTTTCAGCACAAAAAGTTGGATGGTAATGTCCCAAAACAATTTTTAAGTTCGGATTCCATTTTTTTGCCATCTGGGATATTTTAATGGAAGATAAAAAGCCCACAGTCATGGCAGAAATTCCAAGAACTTCTGGGTCTACCTTTTTTATCCACTCTAATACCTTATCAAAACCATAACCGTTTGAGGCTTGGTCTAATAATCTAACCTGATGACCTTGGTTTTTTAAAATGGTCCCTAATAATAAAATGCCTAACGGAGGCCATTTTTGCCCATAAAAATGTTCATTTTCTTCTAATATGGGATTGGGATTGATTAGCGCAATTTTCAACTTTACTATTCACTTTTTTGATTCGTGTCTAAAATAAATCAGGTGGATTATTGATTAATTTAAAAAAGGTATCAACATCATGATAATTTAAATGACTTAAAATCATTTCTCGCCTATATCCATTCTTTAGCGTTCGTAAAAACGCTTTAATTAAATATTTGGGTCTAAAGAAATTTATGTGAAATTGTTCTTTAATGATTTTAAAAATGACTTCGCGTTTCATTTTTGCTTCAGGTAAATCAATAAGATCTACTCCTGTCTCCCAATATTGTTCTTCATTAATCATATTATTTTTGATTAGATCTTTAAAAATCTGGGTTCCGGGTAATGCGCGAGTAAATATTATATGAGGGAAATCAATATCAAGTTTTGAAATAAATTTAAGCGTATTAATCGCTTCTTCGTATGTCTCATCAAGTCCGCCTATCATAAATGAACCAACAAGTGTAGCAAAACCAGCCTTACGTGCGTTTTTTACAGCAACACTACTCATTTGTGGTGTAATTTTTTTATTATAATAATTCAATATTCTTTGAGAACTGCTTTCTATCCCCAACATAAGGATTTCAAAATTTGCTTTTTTCATAGTTCTCAATAAATTTAGGGAACTATTATTAACTCTGCTATCACAAATAAATGCTATATCTAGTTTTTCTTTCCTAATTTTCGCACATAATTCGATTATTCGTTTTTGATTTAAAGTAAAATTGTCATCGACAAAGAGAATTTCTTGATACCCTTGATCGGCTAATTCGCAAATTTCTTGAACAATATTGTCTGGGGATCGGGTTCTCCAATTACCTTGAGAGAACGCTGTGCATCCACAGAAAGTGCATGAAAATGGGCATCCTCGGGAAGAAACCATTGTAGTAAATTTGCGTTTCGTAACATTTATTCCTCCAATTCGATTCTTATAGATATCAGGACATAATTCTCGGTTAGGAAAGGGCAATAAATCGAGGCCCTTTATTAATTTACGATTTTCGTTCTCTTTAATAGTACCATTAATTTGAAACGTGATTCCATTTACACTATGGAGATCCTTATTTAATTCTATTGCATCAATTACTTCTTTAAAAGTTGTCTCACCCTCCCCTCTTACGCAGATATCCACCCAATTATATTTTGTCAAGATGTCTTTTGCGTAGAAAGTTGCTAAATAGTTCCCAAAAACTATTTTTAGATTTGGATTCGAAGTTTTTAACGCTTTAGATATTAACTTAGCGTTTTCAAAAGATGCACAGACAATTGAAAAACCTACTACATCTGGATCTCCATTAATAACCCATTGAATTACCTCGCTATTCTTATAATTTAGAGCGGCTTGGTCTAATATTGAAACTTTATGACCAGTACCTCTCAAGGCGGCTGCAAGATACATCAATCCCAAAGGAGGTGCAGATGCATAAAAGAGCGTTTCCTTTTGGTCACTAGATAATTTTGAAGGTGCGGGATTGATAAGATAGATTTTCATTTAATTTTCAATTCTTTATTAACGCGAATACTTATATTTTTATCTTTATCTAGTTCAGAAGGATTTATGTAAAATATTGATAATTGTAGCTAAAAAGCAACAATAACATATTCCTAAAATTAGCTAGCTTATGAAGTGTTACTTATACTTCAACAAATAGGAAAGAATTTGAATTAAACTTGATTAAAAATCTAATGGGTTTCAAAAAGTAGAAGAGAATTATTAAATTATCTTTTGTAGTATGCTCTTTAACTCGGTTCGTTCCTCTTGTGAAAGGTCTTTAAACTCTTGACCTTTCCGGTTAAAACAATTTGGTGGGATATCATCAAAAAGGGCAAGCGTTATGATGAGGGAATTTGTAATAATTGGGCCGAAGCTCTCCAGTTTTTTTACTTCTCTTGCCTCTCCCAAGTTTTTCATAAGACCGATTATATTCCTATTTTTCCAAATTTCTTTTTGTCGGTTATCTCTCGACCGGTCTGAAAACGATTGAAGAATTCGGTCGTAATAATGATCTTCTGCTAAAACCTGAAACTTTTTCAACTGTGAAAAATACCCCTTAACCCTATTAAACTCCCTACGGAAATAAAACCCAAATTTCCTCTAACAAAAATAAAATATCGATATTGATTAATAAAACTTACGTTCTCGCTTCAATGTCTGTACCAGCAAAACAAACAAATATTTTGTGTAAACAAATGAATTAAAGCTCTATTTGCCTATGCAAGTACGAGAAACTCAAAATTAAAAAAAACAATTAAAATCCACTAACTAAGTTGGGTAAAAATTGTATGTTTGGAAACTTATATCGGTAGGCATCGATATGTCACATAACAAATAATTAATATTAGATAATTTATTTAATTTAAAAATCTAATAAAATATAATACATTACAATAATATCGGAGTAGGCTGCCTTATTCCCGGCTTAAGGATTAATCAATGGTTTAGGTATCTCAAGAATTTTTTCAAAAACAATGTTCTAAAAATACCTTCTCCTTATAGCGCTCAGATCGAAATTACTTTAAAATGCAATTCGACTTGCACTTTTTGCCTTTACCATTCAATACCGAAAAACCGATTGGGTCAGGACATGACCACCGACCAAATAAAAGGCATTATTGACGAATTCAATAAATTAGGCGTTAATTCTGTTTCATTTACGGGAGGAGAGCCAACATTAAGGAAAGATTTACCAGAACTCGTGGACTACGCTGGAATCAACTACTCTTTTTACACTGGATTTGCTACAAACGGTTATCTTTTGCCAAACTTATTTAAAGAGAACCGTTTCGAGGGATTAGATTATATTTTGGTCTCGCTCGACTTTCCAAACGCTAAAAAACACGATAATTATCGAGGAATAAATTGTTTTAATAACGCGATTAAGGGAATAAAAATGGCAGAAAAAAGAGGGATAAAGGTAATCATAAGTACCGTCGTAATGAAGGATAACATAGATTTAATGGAGGACATGGTTTCTTTCGCTAATAATTTAAATTGCACTATAGAGATCTTGCCGGTAGAGAATATTGTACGATATATCGATGGAATCCCTCACAAGATTGAAAAAATCGACGATTTCATCCCCAACATACGAGCTTGGGGCGATAAAGTCTTAGAATTAAGGCAGAAATACAATAACATGGTTACTGACCTCTATACCGTATTAATTATTGAAGAGGGTGGATTTGGTGGCGTTCCAAAACACCAAGATTATCTGAGATGCCATGTCGCAGGGGCTTACGTGTTTGTAAGGCAAGACGGTAAAATTGATTTCCCGTGTAAATTACACCCAGTTAAAAGTTTTGACGCGTTAAAAATCCCCTTATCGAAAATCTTTCGTTCTCAGGAAGCGCGGGAAATAATGCAAATGCACGACAACTACGATTTCTGCGATGGCTGTAGACTCGGCTGCGCGATTGCAACCTCTATACCGACAAGTCTTAATATGTTATACGAGAAGTATATCTCTGCTTTTTTTAAGGGGAATTTGAGGTAAAATTAATTGCTAAACTTTAATTTGCATTTTAATTTATTTTACTAAGTGATTAGAACATATGGCTCACGAAGATATTATACTGCAAGTCGTTATCATTACAATAGTGGTATATTTTGCTAGAATGGCCTTTAATAAATTTTTTGGGTTAAGTGGCTCCGAAAGGCGAGATCTTATGCAAAAATCAATGGATTTACAAAAGAACTTAAACGAAGCAATGGGAGATCCAAACGAAGTGGAAAGGTTGCAAAAAGAAGCTATGGAATTAATGCAGCAGATGCTTAAAAAGCAAATGATACCAATGTGTATTTCTTGCATCACCTTTCTTGTGTTATGGGCAATATTAGGAATTGTTTACATGGATTTTTCGGCGAATTCGGGTTTATTACCGTTTCCAGTTTTATTTTTTGGAGATGGATGGGAAGGTTTATATGTGTTAACATCTTTTAGTCTCGTTGGAATTTCGTTTTTAATTAGGTACATCTATAAAAAAGCGAAAGGAATCGAATCAGGACCGGGACTTCTCAGCATGCTAAGCGCTGGAGCGGGACAGAGCGCTTCCCAGAGTCTTATGTTTTCAACAGCTCCATCCGCAAGTAGTGATGATGTCGAAGAGGATAAAAAAAGTGACGCGTGGAAAGAAAAATTAAAGAAATGATATTTGAAAAAAAATGGACAGAAGGCTAAAATATCTATTAATTGCCATAGGCATTGCAGTTGGGATATTCCTTATTTTTTATATCGACATCACTCTCTTACCTTACTTCATATTTGTACCGTTTTGCTTGTGTAGCCCCGGAAATCGAGCGAGAAGAGAGAACGAGAGAGCCCAGCAAGAGAGAGCTCGACTTCAAGGTGAACCAAGAGCAATTGAAAGGGAGACCGAGACTCTTATAGAAGAGGAGGAAGAAGAAGCTGCAGAAGATTCGGTCATCCCAACGAAGGATGGCGCTAGAATATGTTCCAATTGTGGAAGTTTAGTTGAGCAGGAAAACTTAAGATTTTGTCCATATTGTGGAAAAAAAATGTAACAAAAAGAATGGGCGATTATATGGAAGAGAAAAGCGATAATATCAGAAGACAAATGATATATTATTTCGTCTTTGCAGCACTAATGATTTTACTAAATTATATCATTCAGAAAATCAACCAATTGTGGATCGCACCAATGGTGTGTTCAAATTTCGGCCATATCGATTTAATTCAAACCTTATATTGTTCTTTAGAACCGTTTAATATGCCCGAATTAATCGGATCAATTATAGCGGTGGGAATCACTTATATTGTTAAATTCTTTCTCGATAAATTTATCGTTTTTAAGAAAAAAAGCATGGAAATAAAGGAAACCTCCCAGCAATTTGTTAAGTATTTCTTATTTGCTATACTAACAACGGTCGAAAACATTGGAATTCAGTTTATTTTTACCAATTTCATTGGTACTCCTCTTGAAATTAGCTTTATAATTGCGTTATCAATTGGATACCTGACGAAATTTTACTTGGATAAAAAATATGTTTTTGTTGATAGAGATAGAGAAATATCCAACGAAGAATAAAGAATATTCGAATATCTGTGCGTTTATGTTAGAGGAAAATAAAGTTTTTTTAGCGGATGTTCTTTACTAATCGTTCTATTGCCGAAGGTACTTCTTGAATTTAGGGAAATCATGGCGTCAACAATAGCAGCGGCGGGAAAAATATATTCTGCTTTTTTTAAAGAGCCATATATTATGTAATCAGCACCCATTGCTTGAGCTATAGCAACTCCAGCAGCTTCACACGATTTTTTGTAATCTCCGGTAAAGGTTTTGTTTTTTAAACACCATCTCCCAATTATTCCTACAGGTGCTGTTCCTGTTGGAAAACCAAACTCTTGTTTTAGGTCATATATGCCCCTAGAAGCAATGCCTATTGTGGGAACTTCAAATATACTTGTAAAAAGCAAAATATTCTCAATACCTGCTCTTTTGGATTTCTCAATTAAACCTGCTTGCTCGTTATTTCCATGTAATATAGATAACATCCCTTTGACGGTTGGATTTCTCGGATTTAGCGATTGTATTAGGGCAGATTTAATTTTATAGTTTCGTATAGCGATTATCTCGTTTTCCATTAGCGTATAATTTATTGAATTGTAGATTACCCTATTACTCAATCCAATCTCTTGTGCGTATTTTAAGAGATTAATTCTAATCTCAACTGAAGGGACATTTAATAAAAAGGGCTCGTTAGTTAAATTAGCAACGAAATCAACATATTTTTGAAGGGCAAGCTCGTGAGTACCATAAATATCTAACATACAAGGATTTCCGCTTTTATCAGCAAGTTCTTTCTGCAAACAAATTAATTTTTCAGCCTCTTCCTTGTTAAAAACTCCTAGTTTTTCATTTTCTACTAGTTTCTCTCCTTTATTAAAAATGCTCCCAATTAGAACCGTAGGATTTTCGCCAACTTGTCCCCCGAACTTAATCCCAGAAATACTCACAGTTTCTTGTTCTTTCTTAAATTCCAACATAATTTTAATTCACTTCCCGTACATAAAAAAAAAATTCTATATTAATCGTGATAAATTAAACGAATTTTAAACAGGTAATAATCATAATCTAAATATGTTCGTCTATAGATTTGTATAGACAATCATTAATTAAACATGTTTTTAATTTTATCGAAGTTATCGATAATTTCGACGATTGAATTAAATAAAAAGTCGGGTTTAAGTTCTTCTAATTTCTCTTTAGTTGCATATCCAGATAAAACTCCGATAGTTATGCATCCCGCGTTTTTACCCATTCCTACATCTGCTTGCATATCCCCTACCATTATGAGATTCTTAACCGGTACATTTAAAATTTTTGAAACCATTAGTAATTGGTCGGGATGAGGCTTTATCTTTTCAACCTTGTCTCGCGTGATTATTTTTCCATCGAATCTTTTGCGAAGTTTGGGATAATTTGATAGTCGGTCGTCTGCCTCTCTTTTGGAACAAGTCGTAGCGATTGCGTATGGTATTGATTTAGCATCCAAAAAGTCGAATACTTTTTCGGTATCGTCGAATATTTTTACGTTCTTTACTTCCTGTTTATAAATTTTGTTGGTTAGAAACAACGCCCTCAATCTCTGAATAAAATTTAATCCAATAATTCGATAAATTTTTAACAAAAATCCCGCACCAATTCTCTTGAAATTCTCTTGATTAAGTATTTCAGTGGTAATTTCATCTACCTCCTGTTTTTTTTCTTCTGTTAATTCGAGCTCAAATTTCTTCGAAATTTCTTCCGTAATAACTTCTATTAAATAAACGGAATCAACGATCGTACCGTCTAAGTCAAATGCAAACGCAAATTTTGTATTCATATCGAGATATCAAATATTCGATATTTTTAATAGCTTTAGTTAATGAAATATTATAACGATGGATGAGAGTAAAATTAAATCATTGGACTTGCTATTTAAACCCAGAAACATCGCAATTATGAATGCATCAACGAAAGTTGGATATTTTATTCACGGATTAGAAACTCAAGGATTTAATAAAGAAAACCTTTACTTAGTTTCCGATACGGTACAAGAAGTCTACGATATTAAATGCTATAAATCTATTGAGGAAGTCCCAAACGATACGATCGATCTCGTTATTCTTGCAGTTAGAAGGGATAAGCTCGTTCAGACGATTAAAGAGGTATTACAACACAAAAAGGTTAATTTCTTTCATATATTTACCGCGGGTACGATAGAAACAGACGAGGCAGGAGTTAAAATCGAAAAGGAAGTTAAAGAAATGCTAACTAATACTAGCAACAATACTCGGGCAATTGGACCAAACTGCATGGGAGTTTACTGTCCCAAAGGGAAGAACGCGTATTTAGGGATATTTCCACCGGAGAGCGGTAATATTGGATTAATATTTCATTCTGGGGATTTACACACAAAAATGATTCGATATGGGGCTGCAAGGTATGGCCTTAAATTTTCTAAGGGCGTAAGCGTAGGCAACTGCTTAGACCTGCAAGTATCTGAATTTTTAGAATATTTTAATCAAGACGAGGACACAGATATAATCTGCGTGTATTTCGAAGGTTTTTCTCAGCTACATCCACACGAAGGGAAGAAATTATTCGAAGTATTAAAAAAAATGGAAAAACCCGCATTATTAATGAAAGGAGGTCAAACCCAGAGAGCGCAGAAAGCTGTTGTTAGCCATACCGGTTCTCTCGCAACGCAACAAAAAATTTGGGACGCCATATACCAACAAACACCAACTGTGGAAATTAATCCTTCTTTGGATGAAATGGTTGACATCGCGAATATTTTTTACCGATGTTATAAAGAAAGAAACGCAAATGTTGAAGGTTACGACGAATTCAAATGCCCAAAAGGAAAAAACGCGCTGGTCATTCTATGGTCAGGTGGAATTGGCATCCTTGCAACGGACACATTAACTCAAATGGGAATTGACATGCCTCTTTTTGAAGGTGAGACTAAAGAACGACTAATGAAAGTATATCCCTTGAAAATTGGGAGCCTTTCCAATCCGTTAGATTTACCTTGGATTGGTAGAACGGATATCTTTTATAATTTAAGTACAACAGCCATAACGGAGGATATTGACGTTGTTTTCATAGAAACTGATGCACCACGAGAGTTTAAAGATGATTGGTTTACCGGGTATTACGAGAATTTGAAAAGGATTAGAGACTACATAAATTCCTTGAATAAAATCCTCATATTGATTTTGCACGAATATCCAGAAGCTAATCGCGAGAAGTATTACGAAATGCTGATCGAGGATGAATTTATTATATATCCCACCATTGAACGAGCAGCAAACGCTTACTTAGCCCTTTACGATTATGGTCAAAAAAGAAAATTATGTTATTAAAATAAAAAATACCGATTTCTTCAAAAAATAAGCTCTTAACTATTTTCAAATACGATTCTCATTTCTCCAACTATTTAGCCTTAAAGGACCTCGAAATATATTTCGCTGTTGGGTATTAAACACAATTTTATAGCAATTACAACAAGGAACACCTAAGATAATTTTTTTCTCAAGGTAATTTAGCCGACTCATTAGTTTTAAGATACTCTCTTTAAGGGCTATGTTTTTAGGATCAGGACTAAAGAAAAATCTTTTAAGATAAGAATCGTGGTTTTTTGAATTGCATATTGGGCATCTTGAGCCTAATTTTAAGAATTTAAGAAATTTTTCTTTCTCCCTTGACGATAGTTTATTTATTTTTTCTTCCCATTTGGTTGAACTGCTTATTGGAGAAATGATTTCTCTTAAATGTCTTAATTCCTCTAACATAATATCTCTTAATTCAGAAATATCTCCTATTTGCCCAAATTGTTTCCCCCCTCCTATATCTTGACATTCTTCGTACTCTTTTTCAATTTTCCTTCTCTCCTTTGGAGGGGGCGGAGGCGTTGGAGATTGGAATTCTAAAGACATTTCAATATAATTTAAACCTAATCAGAAATAAATATCTTACTCCATCGACGTTAATATTTAAAGGGTAAAAGTTAATTTTAATCCTTAATTTTTAGAAAACAGAAAATGACTGACTTTGAGAAGCTTTTTTTTCCAAGAGCAGTTGGTATAATCGGTGCAAACAACCAAGATTATGGTGGAGGCTACTTTCTTAATTCTTTAATGGGGATAGGATACGATGGCCCTTTGTATTTATTTAATCCGAGGTTAAAAGGACAGGAGCTAAAGGGTTATAAAGTCCACGGTTCGATTCTTGAAATTCCGGACGACCAGCCTATTGATTACGTAATTCTTGCTGTACCGGCTAAAATTTGCCCACAAATTCTAGAAGAGGTGGGTCAAAAAGGAGTTCCGTTTGTAACGGTGTTTTCTTCTGGTTTTTCTGAACTCAATAACAAGGAGCTCGAAGATTCACTCCTAAAAGTGGCAAGGAAACACAATATTCGATTTTTAGGACCGAACTGCCTAGGATTATATGTACCAAAAAGTAAATTGGCAATAAACAGGTACCAACAAGCAAATTCTGGTCCGTTAGGATTGATTTGTCAGTCAGGAGGACTTGCGATTTATTTATCCCAAATGGGAGCTTTCTCGTATGGGACTTATTCAAGTAAGGTTATATCAATTGGGAATCAAGTAGATTTAAATTTCGTAGATTTCTTGAAATATTTCTTGACCGACGACGATACAAAGGTCATAGGCCTTTATTTAGAAAACATAAAGGACAAAAAAACGGGTCAAGAATTTTTGAAAGTCGTAAAAGAATTATCGTTAAAAGGAAAACCAGTTATTATATGGAAAGTTGGCTACGGAGAATCAGCAAAAGAAGCAATAATGTCGCACACGGGGGGATTAGCAGGATCGGAGGCGATTTGGAAAGCAATTCCAAAACAAACTGGAGCTTGTTTAGTTGAAAATTCTTACGATTTAGTTTCTTTAGCAATGGGTTTTAATTATCTTAGTTATCCGAAAAATAGAAATCTCGGAATTTTATCGCTTGGGGGCGGAGCTTCAATCGAACTCACTGATTTAATGGAAAAATTCAATCTTAAGGTTCCACAATTGGCGGAAGAGACTAAGGAAAAATTTAAAGAATTCTTACCGGAAGTAAATACCATTATTCGCAATCCGCTCGATTTAGGTGGCAGCGGTACCATGATGGAAGTATATTACAAATCGCTTCTCACTTTAGATTCGGATCCAAATGTATCAACTGTTGTGTTCAATAGAGCGTGGAATTACAGTCCCGAATACACAGAAACCATCGTTAGAGCCAAGAATAACATGAGAAATCAGTTAGTCTGCGTGGCATTAAAAATTGCGGACAGCGTTGCCGAATACAAACAAAAACTACGCTTTAAAACGGCTCTATTTAACAACGGGATCCCCGTGTTTGAATCCATTGAACGAGCTGCAAAAGCATTGGATCAAATGAACACTTTTCGAGAGTTTTTAGAAAAGCGAAAAAAATAAGGTTTTTTGTCATTATGCAATATTAACGATTTTTTTTGCTTTCTTTCTCTAGCTATATAAAGGAATTGACACAAATGGCAAGGTTTTTAAATTATTTCAATCTAAGTTTTATACACGATTTCCACTTTTCAAGTATTATCTTGAAATGAGATCTAAACAATAAATTTAAGTGGTAAAAATGGGTGCAGGAAAAGCTTTTGCAATAATTGGAGGACTTTTAGTTATTGTCGCGACTTTTATACTCTCGCTGTATACGTATGGTGTAGAATATGCCTCTGGTATTAACATTATAATGAATTTTGCGGAATTATTCGCTGGCGAAATAATTAATATTGTATTTGGAGTGCTTTTGATTATATTCATGATTTCGGGAATATTAATATTAATTGGTGTTAAAAGCCGCGCGTTAGCAATCATAGGAGCACTTATGCCATTAGTACTATCGATCTTCATTATCTTGGGTCCTCTAGGAATACTAGATCTCTATTCATATTTTGATCCATTGTTAGGTGACCAACTAGTAGCGGGTATTATTCCCTACGATATGCCGATATGGCCTGGTAGCGGGTTAATTCAAGTATCTCTTGGAACTTATATTTTGCTCGTCGGTGGATTAATAGGTTTAATTAGCGGATTTATGAGTAGAGATTAATCTAGAAAAATAAAAAAATCCAATTTTTCTTTTTTTCTTTTTGATAAGATTCGTTTAACTTGTAGTTTTAAATTCTTCTCCCTCGAAGCCCCATTTTCTTAAAATCGACTC
>SMTZ1_10020314_pt1 | contig 12312 bp, 14 predicted proteins | sample DeeMarSWOR136_30_FD_25667 | JGI IMG/M metagenome (IMG submission 25667) | reverse complement strand
CACGGCCTTTCTGGGGAGAAACGATGATCAGACCTCATATTTCGTCTAAAACAGCCCTCTGGCTCTTGCTAAGCCTCCTCTCCCTGCTTTCCCTATTGGCGAGTTGCACCAATATTTTCGCTCCTGAACAGCGGGAGCCCGAGGGGCGAGCGCTGACACCCACCAAGCTCCAAACAAGCCCCGACAGTGTGCTGTTCAACTTCGAGTCGGCCCTCAATCACAAAGATATAGAAGTTTACAAACGCTGCCTCAGCCGGGACTTTCAGTTTTTCGACCCTCATCTGCCGGCCACCGATCCCAACTGCTTGTACGGATATGACGACGAGATCGCCATCATCGGCAATATGTTCGGTATCGAACAATTGGAAATCCAATGGAAGTTCGGCAATTTACGACACACGGGAGAAGATGGTAGCGAAGATAACATAGAAGGAATGGAAGTTCAAAACATCGAGGCCTACTTTCAAGTCACCGTATTTGACGGCGCCATCACCCAAGTTGCCAGCGGCACCCAGAAATACAAATTCGCTCAGGAGAGCAAGGACCACTGGGTGATTGTCGAAAATCGTGATGAGTCCATTGCTCCTGAAGGCCTCTGACCAGGTGGCGTCGCACATTCCAGTCGGCGGAGATGGCAGAGAGTCTGCGTCTCTTTTTTTATGATGTGCTCTATTGGGCACACTGCTGAAAGAATCTATGTCCCCAATCCCATCGCCTTCCTCCAGATTTCGAGTCCCCCGGAAGATACGGCCAAAGCCCCGGGCTGCCAGGAAAACCTTAAGGATCGTTTTCCTGTTCCTGTTGGCCGTGGTGGTCGCCCTTGCCATCCATCAGGTGTGGAAAGGGCATTTCCCCCAGCGGTTGCTATCCCGCCAACCAGCGGTGAGAGACTACCATCAGGTCTCCAGTCGGCTGGATGAGGCTCTGAAAGAGGCTCTGGAAAACTTGGGCGCCTCGCCATCTGTTGTCATCCAAGACGAGAGAGAGATGGCGGAGGGGGAGAAGCGATGGCGATTTCGTCATCTGATGGTTCGAGTCACCGATCAGATTCCTCTGCTGCGCTGCAACCTGGCCATTACCAGATCAGTTCAGCTGGCAGGTGGCCAAGTCCTGAGCGTGCAGCAGCAGCGCGAGGAAGGACGTCTGACCATGGAGTTGGGAGTATCGGGTCTCCGAACTCACCTCGTGGAGCTCATTTCAGACGAGAATATCTCGCCAACTCGAGCTAACCTGGCCCTGATCATCGACGACTTTGGGGCTATTCACAATCAGGTGGCCGATGCCTTCATACGTCTTCCCATCGCCCTGACGGTGGCCGTCATCCCGGGCCACCAAACCTCCCAGCAGGTCGCTCGTCAGGCCAATGCCTCTGGCCATCAGGTGTTTGTCCATCTGCCTATGCAGCCCAAAGAGGGCGAATTGGGGGAGAAAAACAGCATTTTAGTGGATTTGCCCGAGGAGGAGATTCGTCGCCGAGTTCGCTGGGCCTTGGCCGAGATTCCCGAAGCGGTGGGCGTCAACAACCATATGGGGTCTCTGGCCACTGAGAATGAGGGCGTGATGCGCGCCGTCTTGGAGGAGATCAAGAACGCCGGCAAGTTCTTCGTGGATAGTCGGACCAGCTCCCAATCGGTGGCCACGGATGTGGCCGGAGAGCTCGATCTCCCCTGCGCCAAATCGGAGAGCTTTCTTGACGACCAAGACGACGAATCGCATATCAAAAAAAGACTGGCGGCGCTCGCCGACAGGGCTTTAAAAGACGGCTCGGCCATCGGCATCGGCCACATCAGGGCCAATACCCTACAAGCACTTGAGGAGATGATTCCCCAACTGGAGAAAGAGGGCGTGCGCTTCGTTCACGTCTCGCGGGTGCTGGAAGCACGCCGCTAGAGACAAGATCGCTCATGGGGGTGTAAGATGGTGAAACTGGGCGTCAATGTGGACCACGTAGCTACCGTCCGGGAGGCGCGAAAGACGGACGAGCCGGATCCCGTGGCCGCCGCCATCGCGGCCGAGCTAGGGGGCGCAGACGGGATTGTCTGTCACCTGAGGGAAGACCGTAGGCACATTCAGGATCGAGATCTCCGCCTCCTCAAAGAGGTGGTTCGCACCCACCTCAATATGGAGATGGCCGCCACTGAACAGATGGTCAAGATCGCCCTGGATATCAAGCCCGATATGGTCACCTTAGTGCCAGAAAAGCGTGCGGAGGTGACCACCGAGGGTGGCCTCGATGTCCGGCAGAACCACGAGCAGCTCGCTGAGACGATCCCAGCCCTGCAAAATGCGGACATCCTGGTCAGCCTCTTCGTCGATCCCGATGTGGAGCAGCTCAAGGCTGCGGCACGACTCCGCGCCGATTATGTCGAGATTCACACTGGTTTGTATGCCGAGGCTAAGGACGCCGAGGAAGAGCTGGCTCAGCTGGAAAAGATCCAGCATGCCGCCGCCATCGCCGCCAAATTGGGCTTCGGGGTCAGCGCGGGGCACGGTCTGACCTACCAAAACGTGCGCTCCATCGCCGAAATCGAGGAAGTGGAAGAGCTGAACATCGGTCACACCATCGTGTCACGGGCCATCATGACCGGCATGGAACAAGCTGTTCGGGAGATGGTCAAGCTGATCAGATGAAGTGCGCTCAGAAATTGTATTGACAGGGGCGAGAGGACTGTTTATATTGCTCTTTCGTTGCGGGACTGGTGGGAAGCTGCCAACATCTTACCCTCAGAAATCCCACCATCAGGCTCAACCTCCTGCCTGCCGAGGCCAAAGAGCAGATGGATCCCCAGGCTCTGTATAACCTTGAGAAGAAGACCATCAGGCTGGGCCTGGACTTAAAAGGCGGAATGCACCTGGTCATGGAGGTGGACAAGAGCAACTTGACGCCATCGGAGGCTGACGATGCCTTGGATCGAGCTCTGGAGATCATACGCAACCGCATCGATGAATTCGGCGTGTCCGAGCCGGTGATCCAGAAGCAGGGGGGAGAACGCATCATCGTGGAGCTCCCCGGGCTGCAGGATGAGACCAGGGCCAAGAAGCTCATCGGCAGAACCGCCCTCCTGGAGTTCAAGCTTCTCCAGGACGACGAGCTGTTCCAGTCTGTCCTGACCAAAATTGACCAGGCCTTGGTGGAGCAAGGAATATCGACAGAGGAGCTCGAAGAAGCAGAAGAAGAACCTCTTCCCACGCTGTTCGAAGAGGAGCTTCAGAAAGAGGAAGCGCGTATGCCGGAGTCTGCGTTGGCCGAGATGCCTTTCTCCTCCCTTCTCGTTCGGCTGGGCGCTGATCTGGCCGTCATGGAGGACAACATTCCCAAGGTAGAAAAGCTGCTGAGGAGCCCCGTAGTAGAGTCGCAAATACCAGCAGGAGCTCAACTTGCTTGGGATACTGAAGAGGAAGAATATAATGGGATCAATTATCGGCGCATCTACTTGCTATACCAGAATGCAGAGTTAACCGGCAAAACCCTGACCAACGCTCGAGTGGAGATCGGGCAGGGGATGGATTTGAAGACGGCTAACAAGCCCTATGTGGCCGTTGAGTTTAACAAACAAGGGGCCAGAGATTTGACTCGGGTGAGCGCCGCAAACGTTCAGAAGCGCCTGGCCATCGTGCTGGACGACAAAGTTTACAATGCACCTGTCATCGAGGAAAAGATTCCCGGTGGTAAAGCCAGAATTACCGGCAGTTTCACCATGAACGAGGCTCGCGATTTGGCCATTATCCTCAGAGCTGGAGCCCTGCCCGCGCCGGTGGAGATCATCGAGGAACGAACCGTGGGACCCTCTCTGGGCTCCGATTCCATTCGGATGGGAGTTCAAGCAGCCATCATCGGCATGATCATCGTGGTGCTGTTCATGATCGTATACTACAAACTCGCCGGGCTCATCGCCAATCTGGCCCTTCTCCTGAATGTGATCTTCATCATGGCCGTCTTGGCAGGACTGGGGGCCACCTTGACCCTGCCGGGAATTGCCGGCATCATCTTGACCATCGGCATGGCCGTGGATGCTAACGTCCTCATCTTCGAGCGCATACGAGAGGAGCTTCGCGCCGGGAAAACTGTCCTCTCGGCCATCGACAGCGGTTACTCGCGAGCCTTCCGAACTATCCTCGATGCCAATCTCACCACCCTGATCACGGCCATCGTTCTCTACAACTTCGGAACCGGACCTATTAAGGGGTTCGCTGTGACCCTTTCCATCGGCATCGTGGCCAGCATGTTCACGGCTATAGTCATCACCAGAGTTATCTTCCATTTTATTTACGCTCAACGCCCTCAGGTGAAGATCAGCATATAGCCATCTTCAAGGCCCTCGAGGCCTTTCATGGGGAAAGAAGATGCAAATTTTCAAAGACACGCACTTCGATTTCGTCAACAAACGCAAGATCGCCTTTTTATTCTCAGCAGCCCTCATTGTGCTGGGGGTCATCTCCCTGGCTGTGCACAGGGGACCCTCCTTCAGCATCGATTTTGCTGGTGGCACGCTTCTACAAATACAATTTGAAAATGACCTCTCTGTTCAGGAAATCCGCAGTGCCCTGGAAAAGATTGGCTGGGCGGATGCTGAGATACAGAAGTTCAGCCAAGGAAATGAGTTCCTCATCCGAGTGAAGAAACAGGAAGTGGGCACCATGGTTGGAGACCAGATTAAGTCTGCCCTAAGTCAGAATTTCCCGGATAACGAGTTCCAGGTTCGACGAGAGGAGAAGGTGGGACCCAAGATAGGAGAGGAGCTCAAGAGTAAAGCCGTCTGGGCTATCCTTTACGCCATGATCGGAATCCTCATCTACATCTCTTGGCGCTTCGAATTCAAGTTCGCCGTGGGAGCCATCGTAGCTCTGTTTCACGATGTCTTGATCACCGTGGGCATCTTCTCTCTTCTGAACAAAGAGATCTCCCTGGCCATTGTGGCTGCCCTTCTGACTATCGTCGGGTATTCCCTGAACGACACCATCGTCGTGTTCGATAGAATCAGGGAAGACCTGGCTCTCATGCGAAGCCAGACCTACGAGGCGATCATCAATGCCAGCATCAACCAAACTCTCGGCCGCACTGTCATCACCTCTCTCACCACGTTCTTGGTGGTCGTCTGCCTCTTCACCCTGGGCGGAGAGGTGATTCACGATTTCGCCTTCGCCTTGATGATCGGCGTCATCGTGGGAACCTACTCATCAATCTTCGTGGCCAGCCCCGTGCTCATCGAGTGGCACAGCCGGCTTCTGGCCAAGAAAAAATAGCACTCATATCTCATCGTCAGGTTTTGTGAAGTTTTCACTCGGATTTCATAGATCTGAGCAGAGACCCCGGGGCGAGTTTTACAGGACAAGGCTACCCTGTGTGCATCAGCTGGGTAGCCTTTTAAACAACAAAAACTACTGAAGACGCCGATGGATTGGCCCCTTTTTATAAAACTCATGCTGTTCAAACTCAAACACCGCGGGAGCCAGCTTTGGATAAAGGAACTGCTGCTCATCGTGAAGGCCATCCGTCATTATCCACGATGCCGTCTCTTGCTCTTCGGGCTGGGGTGGGATACGTTCCTGTGGATAGATATAAATAAAAACGGGCGCACAGTTTTCTTAGAGGACGATAAAGGTTGGTTTGAAAAAATAACGCAGCAAGCTCCCAACGCAGAGGCCTACCTCATTGATTATCCTCATAATATCACGCAATGGAAAACATTGCTGGACAAACCACGTGAATTGGAGTTGAAGTTACCAGAGGAGGTCACTCGCACCAGTTGGGACGTCATCGTTGTGGATGCCCCGGCCGGGTATCGCATTGTCGAGGAACAGGCCGGGCGTATGTCGAGCATCTACATGGCATCCAAATTGATCAAAAAAGGCGGCGATGTCTTCGTGCACGATTGCACAAGAGAACTCGAGAGGGCTTATGCGGAGAGATATCTGGGAGAGGAGAACTTCATCTGTGAAATCAAGGGGCGGGCTCTTCTAAGGCAATATAGGGGCTCTTAGGCCGAGCTACTGGTTGTTGGACACCGTCAGCAACCAGCTCGTCTTGAGAAAAACACCTCTGTTTTCATCCATAGTGAACAAGCCAAATCTTCACTGGCCACCTTTTACTTAATGACGGGATTATCGATCCTTGCAAATACTTGCCTTGATAATCTTTGGCCTCGTCCTCGTCCTCGGGCTTGTGGCCATCCCCCTCGGCTTCCCGGGGACATTTATTATCTTCGGTGATGCTTTATGTTACGCGCTCATAACCCGTTTTCGGGGCGCCATCACCGTGAAGTTCTCGCTGGCGCTCCTGGCCATAGCCCTTTTCGCCGAGCTGATGGAATTTCTTCTGGGCACCTTCACGACTCTCAAGTTCGGTGCCTCAAAGTGGGGCGTGGTGGGAACCTTGGCCGGCGGCATTCTGGGAGCTTCCTTCGGGTCCGCTGCCTTTCCATTTGTGGGAACTCTGGTGGGCGCCATCATCGGCGCATTTCTGGGAGCCTTCATCCTGGAGTACCTCCATCGTGACAATCATGCAGCGGCAGCCAAAGCTGGATTCGGCGCTTTCGTGGGAAAAATCCTGGGCATGACCATCGCCCTGGCCTGTGCTATCGCCATGATCGCCTTGATCCTCATTCGCCTCATTTGAGTCCTTTCCTGAGAAAAATCCCTTGACAGCCTCCCCAGCCAGCCCTATATTCTGTGTCGGATTGTGAAAGTGTTCACAAGCATGGAACAGGTGAATGAGGGGTTGGCTGACCTATGAGCAGGATCTCCGACGCCACCATCACGCGATTGTCCCAGTACTATCGTTCTCTGGCCTCTCTGGAAGAGGGCGGGCAGGAGATGGTTTCCTCCATGGCACTGGCTAGAAAACATGGAGTTACGCCTGCCCAGGTGAGGAAAGACCTGTCCTGCTTTGGTCAGTTCGGAACCCGCGGGCTAGGATATTCGGTTTGTCAACTCAAAGAGACCATCGCCCGTATTCTGGGGCTTCACCGAATTTGGAATGTGGCCCTTGTGGGGGCGGGCAGCCTGGGGTCGGCTCTGATATCCTACAAGGAGTTTAAGAGGCAGGGATTTCACATCGTCGCCGTATTCGACAACGATCTCGACAAGGTGGGAAAAAAGAGGCGTGGATTGACCATCTTGGACATTCGACGTCTGCCCCAGATGGTCAAGAAGTTGGACATCAACTTGGCCATCATCGCCGTGCCTAAAGACGCGGCCCAATCCGTCGCTGACCTCCTGATTAAGGCGGGCCTCAAGATGATCCTCAACTTCGCGCCGATAAGCTTAAAAGCCTCCCCGGGGATAACCATCAGAAACGTAAACATGGCCATCGAGCTCGAGGCCCTCAGCTACAGATTGGTCGCAGATAAGTCTTTTCGGCCCGGCAACAACCCTCAGTTAACGCCCGTATAGCTTTCTTCTTCTGGCCTCTAGAAGATCGTTTTGCATGCCAGCAAACTCCGCCGCCGTGAGCACCTCCACTTCCCGCAATTTGGCTGCAGAAAAGACTCCCTCCAATTTCTCCTTCCATTTGAGCTCTCGCAGAAGATGATGATCGAGAACCAGCTTTTTCACCTGGGTTTTCTCCACTATCTCCGATAATTTTTGCGTGGCCTGGTGAAGGCTCTCCATGGAGTAGCGCCGCCCTAACATATAGGTCAACGGACCGTCACAGAAAATCACCTGGGGATTCTCCTGAAATAGAAAGCTCGTCTGTTCCTTCGACAAGGGGCCCTGGACATCGGAGGTGTGCAGAAACTTGCTCTCCTCCTGAACACAGACCTGGACCACGTAACCAAGTTTCGGCCCTGGGCCATGAAAAACGGGCGGAGAAAACCGGATCACCGTCTCCCCGAAGACAAATTCCCGGCCATCGGCCACTCGAATCTCCTTGGGCAGACCTTTCAGCTTGTGGAGAAAATGGCTCGCCCGCGTTCTCTGAATCCTGCTGATCTTCACCTTGGGGTCCTTGATGATCAGGGTCTTTCCACGGTAGATCTCTGGCTCCTCCGGGTTGAAATGGTCAAGGTGGTAATGTGTCAGGATGAGAACGTCGGAGTGCTCGGCGTAATCCTTTATCTTGGCCCAGTGATCCCTGCGCCGTTCCACCTCCATAGGGTGCGGAGGCATCCCAAATCGCCTGCTGGCCAGATTGACGCCGGGATCGATGAGAATAATGCAATCTTTGGTGACCACCGAGGTGGCCATACCTCGAGTGCCCATACTCTCGAAAGCCAGGGGCCTTATCTTCATTAGCCTGCCTCCATTCTCAAAAACTCGTTCTCAATCATCGGGGCAGCGGAATCTCCACGCTCATCAGATCGCGGGCCACCGTGCTTTGAGGGAAGATTTTCCGAGCCTCTTCGAGCAGGACCCTCTCGTCTCTATACCGCTGACTGATGTGGCTCAGGAGCAGGTGCTGCACGCTGGCCTCCCTGGCAACTTGAGCGGCCTGCTCAGCTGTGGAATGACCCATCTGCAGGGCATCACCCGCCAGCTCCCGGGTGAACATCCCATCGTGAACCAAGAGATCGGCCTGCTTGGCCAGCTCCACCACAGCCGGACAAGGGCGCGTATCCAGGGCATAGACGAACTTCCTCCCTCTCCTGTGACTCCCCAAGACCTCCTGGGATTGTATCACTCGCCCATCCTCCAGAGTCACCGCTTGTCCTCGCTGAAGACGTCCCCAAAGCGGACCCTCCGGCACTCCCAGCTCCAAGGCCCGTTTCAGATTGAACTCTCCAGGCCGATCCTCCTCAATGAGGCCGTAGCCGAGGGTGAAGATGCTGTGGTCCATTGGGCGGGCCTCAATCCAGTAGCCCGGGCCCTCATCGACGCGCCCGCCCTCGATCTCGAGCACCATAATCCGGTACTGGCAACGAAACCGGAAAGTGTCTCTGGCCACCTTCACAAAGCGCTTCAGGCCCGGTGGACCCAGGATCTTCAGCGGCATATCCCGAGATAGAAGCGCCATGGTCATCAGCAGCCCGGGTAACCCGGCCAGATGGTCGCCATGGAGATGGGAGATGAACACCTTGGTGAGCCGACCGAAACCGGTATGAGCCCGCCGCATCTGCAGTTGGGTGCCCTCACCACAGTCGAACAATAACATTTCTCCCTGCCGGATCACGGCTGTGCCCTGCCGGATCACGGCTGTGGCCGGAAGAGACCTTCTGGCCGTGGGAATGGCCCCACCCGTTCCCAATGTGACCACCTTCATCTTATCTCATCCCCCTCTATGAGCCAAATCGCTCCTGGTGTCGCATGACCTCAATGTTGACAGCCCCTACAGAAATTAGTTCGCCTCCGATTGGCCTTTACCTCAGATATCAGCCCTCCGCAGACGGGACAGGTTTGGCCACCCTTTCCGTGAATCTTCAAAAAACCCCTGTCCTCATGGTGGATATTCGCGCCCATTCGTTCCCGGAGTTCCTGCTTCGCCCAGAAGAGAACTGTTTTCATGGCTTCGAAGAGCCTGACGAGCTCCGCTGAGGATAGGGTGGCCCTCTTGCGGAAGGGCAGAATGCCGGCTGCAAATAGGATCTCGTCTGCGTAGGCGTTGCCGATTCCGGCCAAAAAGCGCTGGTTGGTCAGGATGTTCTTGATCATCCCGGGGTGACGTCTGATACGCTTGCGGAAGCTCTCCACATCCATCGTTGGATCGACGGCCTCTGGCCCTTGCTGTGAGAACTGTGGTATTGAGGAATACTCTGATTGCCGAACCCAATAGATCCGGCCCATCCGCTTACGATCGTGGTAACGAAGATCGTGTCCACTGGAAAAACCGAGGCGAAGGCAGAGACCTGGCCCGGGTTTCTCCCCCGTCCCACAATACTGAAAACGGCCCGCCAGCATAAGGTGAAAAACCAGGTGGGCGTCCTCGGCCACATCGAAGACCAGAAATTTTCCACGGCGACGGATTTCGGTGAAGGCCTTGCCCATCAGGTCTTGAACTAAACCTGGCGCCGAGCAACGAAGCACCAGGGGTTCTCGTATTTCCAACTCGCTTATGCGGATGCCAACAATATTTTCTTGCAGAAACTCTCTGATGACCTCCAGCTCAGGAAGTTCGGGCATGCCAACCTCTCACCCCTGCAGCTCAAGTTCCATGGCCTTCTGATATACGTTCATCACATAGAGCCCGATGAAGAAAACGCTCACGCCCACCAACAAGGCGATGAGAAAGACGATGGCCAACGTGCTCAGCAGGTCTCGAGGTGAATCTCTGCGGGCTCCAGACACCTGTTTCCAGATGACAGTGTCGTATAGCATTTTCCCTGTAAAGATGACGAAGAGCACGATGCCCAAAGCGCTGCGGGCGAAATCCAGAGGAAAATGCATCCGCCGTCGTAGGGGAAACAGGAGATAGCCCACCAGTGCCCAGCGGCCGATTTCCAGAGTGTAGCGGAGGAGTTTGCCATGGGTATAAAAGACTGAATCTTGGAAACCATGGAAAACGCGGAAACGCATGGAACCCCCTCACAGCAGAGTTTTTTCTTTCCTTTTCCTCCATCTATTCCATTCTTTCCATGATTCCAGCACTTTTCATCGCTTCCATCATTTCCATGCATTCCACGATTCATTCCTTCAACGATTCCCGCCTCGCCCCAGTGAGCTTAAAAACTCACCACCTTGTCCGCCTCCATGATCCACCGAATCAGATCTTGCATGGCGCCTATGCTGGCGCCCTCTATTAAATCGTCCTGACTTAAAGCCCGCTCCCGGGCGCATACCCCACAGACCTTTACATTGGCACCCATCTTGATGGCCGACTCCATGAGATTTTTGGAATTGGACAACTTCTCATCGACATCAGCAGACATCTCCCCGGACTCCCCCCCCTCTTTAGGCAGATAGATGGCTTCCTCAAAGAGGAACAGGTTGACCTCATGTCCTTCATGCAAGGCAGTCATGATGAAGCGCATGGTCAGGTAGGCCCTTTCCCGACCATAGGGAGGCTCTCCGAGCATAACTGTCATGGTGGCCATGGACGAACTCCTTGAATAAGCGTTTAATAGCTCAATTTATTCTCTAGCCAAAAGACGGAACCATGGCTTTCATGGAAAAGTGCATCGTGGTAACTATGGAAAAATTAAAAACACTCGGAGCTCCATGTGTCAGCAGCTAATTTTCCTTCTCCATTTCTTCCATCTCCTCTATGTTTTTCCGTGATTCCATCTCTTCCGTCAGTTCCATCTTTTCCGTGGTTCCGCTTTTTCCATGATTCCATTCTTTCCATGATTCTACTCTCTCCATGATTCCCTTACCCTACACCCCCTCAGTCTGCTTGGGCGTCCACTGAAGCCTTCTCACCTCTATTTTCTTACTGCCAAAATTAATCAACAAACCAGTTGTATACCCGGTGGCTTTAAGATACGCTAACGTTTGAATATAATCCTTGTCTTCCAGTACAGCCTTGGCTTTGAGTTCAACAAGTACATCTTCAACCAGAAAATCTACCCTTCTCTTATCTACCTTTCGTCCTTTATAGAAAATATCAACCCAGCACTCACGTGCGAAGCTCAGCCCCTCAGCTTGTAGTTCTAAAGCCAATGCAGCTTGATAAGTTGTTTCCATAAAATAAGGACCCAACTCTTTATGGACTTCTACAGCGCACCTCAATATTCGGTCGGTAATAACGCCGAAGTCATAGCCCTTGCGAGAAGATACCTGAGGTAGCTTTCCAGAATTGATACGATTGATGGCAGAACTTAAACTATCTTTTTGCTTTTCACGATGGCTGCTATTCTCAGACGGTTTTTGTCCTTTTCCGTTGCTTCCATGAGCACCACCCTTTTTCATAATTCACGTCCTTTTCCATTCTCTCCAGCATCTCCGCCCTTTCCATGATTCACGTCCTTCTCCATTTCCTCCACCAGCTCCACCATTCCCACGATTCCCTTCCATCTCTTCCATTCATTCCACGATTCCCTTATCACCGCCAATTACAAATCCACCATTTTCCTCTTCCGCCCCTTGAACGTGGCCACACGGGTGTACCCCACACGCTTGAGGAGCTTGAGGGCCTTTCCGAAATCCATTCCCACTTCCTCCGGATGGTGAGCATCCGAGCCCAGGGTCACGGGCACGCCATATTGGTGGCACAGACGCAGGATCCGCTCGCTCGGGTAGATCTCTCGGCAGGGCCGTCTCAGGCCCGAGGTGTTCACCTCAACGCATACGTCGGCATCGGCGATGGTCTGCACCGTTTGCCGGAGCAAACTGCCGATCTCTCTTGTAGGCCAATAGTCATATTTCTTGATCAGGTCTATGTGGCTCAAAACGTCGAAAAGACCACTCCGGGCCGATTGGCGAATGAGGTCGAAGAACCGC
>SMTZ1_10014220_pt1 | contig 12312 bp, 13 predicted proteins | sample DeeMarSWOR136_30_FD_25667 | JGI IMG/M metagenome (IMG submission 25667) | reverse complement strand
ACAGCAGAGAGTGCTGACCAAGCTTCCAAAGCATCCCACCGCCGAATACCAAATCCAACTGTATGATCTGGCATCCAGAAGGAATCAAATCCCATTTTTTCGATATACGTTGCTGTGTCAAGGATTTGGTCCCAAGCTGATGGTGTGCTCACCACTCCAAATTTCAGTAGGTCTGACAAAATCTTTTCCTCCCTATTTATCGACTACTTTGGGTTGACGTTTTTCTAAGAAGGCTCTTACACCTTCTCTTGCATCTTCGGTTTCAAGGAGTTTTCTCATATATTGGGCTTCGATAAACAATCCCTCTTCAAGGGTTCGTTGTGTAGCTTCCTTGAGAGCCCGTTTAGCGTATTTTAATGCAACAAGACCATGCCGTGCTATGCGTTCTGCCAGAGTCTTTGCCGTTGGTATTAACTGACCAATTGGAACGATTTTGTAGACAAATTGCCCCATTTTCGAAGCGGGTAGGATTTCACCAGTGAAAATTAATTCCCGAGCAAGCTGGGGGTTCATCCAGCGTTGTATCCGTTGTGTTCCACCCCAGCCTGGAATGACTCCTAATTTGATTTCGGGTTGCCCAAATTTCGCGTTTTCAGAGGCAATAACGAAGTCGCAGGCCATTGCAATCTCCATGCCACCCCCGAGGCAATATCCATTGACAGCAACAATTATTGGCTTTGAAATCCTTTCCAAAGATAAGGTAAAATTCTGACCTGTTCTTGTCAGTTGATCAGCCCTGTCAGCATCATTTTCCTCGAATTGTTTTATGTCTGCCCCACCAATAAAAAACTTGTCTCCTGCTCCGGTGAGGATAACCACCTTGGTATTGTCTTGATCAAGTTTTGAGAATATTTCCTCTAGGGTTTGAAAGACTTTTGGGGTCAGAGTGTTGGCAGGGGGATTGTTTATTGTGACTAACGCTATCTGATTTTCTTTTTCAAGTTCGACCAATGGCAAACGTTCTTGCTCCTTTAGGCTGTTAGTGTATCAAAGAGACTTAGAACTCTTAGCAGTTTTTCGTATTTAAGATTTCATTTGAAAACCAACGAAATAGTGTCTACTTAATTTCGTCAGAAAATAGTGGATAGGTGTCGGTGTTCATCTAGAGTCGAGTTTACTAATTAACTCATTAATTCCGGAATAAATATAGCATGCCGATACGTCTTATATTGTGGTTCTATTTGGGATAGGACCGAGGCTACAGATTGCGGGTGCAACTATGAGTAAATCTACTCAGCACAGTAAACAGAAGAAGACCCCCAAACGGCGTAAAGTAGAGGTGGAGACACCAGAGGATTTACCCGAAGCCATTGGCTGGCTTCGCAAAGTATTAGCCACTTCCTATTCGATGAACGAAGAGGGAATTATTCGTTTAAAGAAACAATTCGATCAATTATATGATGATCATGTCGAGGAATTTGATCGGAAACTCATGAAGTCTGATTTGGAAAACAAAGACATCTTTGGTGAGTGCTTAGCCGCAAAGGAGATTCTGGGACATCTTCTGGCAGTATGTAAATATCTTGAGCTGATTTTGGCAACAAAACAACTTCCAGCAGATTTGAAATCAGAGCAGCGAGAATCTGGAGACCTCACAAGAACCCTGCAAAGGGATTTAACTTCCGAATTACGGACCTTTTCACAGCGATTAGAACAGTTACAATCTTAGCTCATTAATTGAATTTACCTACTTAGTACTCTTCGACTTCGCAACCTACTTAATATTCCAGGAAACAAAGCAAAACGCTTTTGGGAATTCAGAACTAATTGAAATTCGATACCACATTAAACATGTAATCTTGAGCTCTTAAACCAAATAAATGAGGGCTATTTCTTATGACGGGAATTTCTTCAATTATGGATTCATTGAAAAAAAACCAAGCTGTCGTCGAAGAATTGACAGCGATAACAAAACGAGAAATCATGGAAATCCAAACCCAAATTGACCAACTCCTGAAACTGGTTACACTTCTCCAAGACGAATGGGACGAACGGAAAGCCATTGAGGAAGAGTTAATCCGGGAAACAGCAGCATTGGAAGGCGAATTGTCTGCTGAAAGTCAGGAACAAGGAAAATTAGAATCGACAAGTGCAGCACAAAAGCAGGCTATCATGGAAGCGAAGACGGAAAGAGAACAACTCCAGAGGGAGCTAGCTGATATCGAAAGAAAACTTGAGGGCTTTGAAGATGATATTCGTAATGCTGATCGGGCGCTACGCGATACAGAGAAGAATATGAACAAAGTCAATGAGAAGCTTTCGTCCGTCGATGATAAATTCAGTGAGCAACTTCAAAGTATCGCTGCACAGGTAACCGAAGCACGTAATGTGGCGGAATTACAGGGGGCCCGATACAAAGCATTGCGTTACTTGTTGTTAGAAGGCATTGTGAGTATGCCTGAAGCAAAGGTAGCAGCGGAGCTTAAAGACAAAGACACCACAACCCTTGACCACTTACAAAAAACTACATTCATTGGGCGATTTAAGGTGCGAGAAATTATCCTGCAAATGGCTGAACGCAAGATTGTACATTTCGACAAGGAGACAGAACAGGTGAAGGTACTCAAACAGATTGATTTGTAACCGTTGAATGGAAGTGAAAGAGATGGCAGAAATTAAGCAAATCCAACAGATCCTTGAACAGAATCAAGCACGCATGAAAGCCATACGAGAAGCCTTCGGCAGCCAAATGTCAGCACTTATCGATGAAGTGACCAATGCACAACAAAGCTTGATTCGTATAGAACGTGAAATTCAATTATCCGAATCTCGAATCGAAGAAAAAAAGACCACAATCAGTCATAACCAAGAACAACTAGCTCAGTTACGAGAATCAGGGTCAGCGATGGAAGCAAAAATCGCTGGACTATACTCTGAGCTGAGCGAACAACAACAACAGATTACAGTACTGAAAGCATCTATAATGGAGAAATCAGGTCGCCTAGAATCTCTTGAAACTGAAGCAAGACAACGAACAACAGCCCTTGAGTCAAGAAAGACCCTCCTTGATGAGAAACAAAAAGAACTAGGACGCCTCCAAGCAAATAAGGATCAAGAACTCGTAAAACAAAATGAGGAACTCAAGAGGGCAAAAAAACAGATTAAAGACGTGCAGAAAGAAAATCCAGTTGCCGATTATCTATTAACAGAGGCTCATGAGCCCCCGGAACTTGATATCCTTGCTGTTCTCATTCATCAAAAAGAGGCTCCGATATCTGAACTCAAACGTCTATCAAAATCCCCTCCAGCTATTACATCTCGCATCCTCAAAGAGATGGAAAACAAAGGAATCATCGAACTCACAGGTTCAGACACAGCTCGATTAGTAATTTCAATTTAGCCTTAATTTCCAATTGGACGGCAAAGCCTTTTTGAGTCTGAAAGGTGGTTAGAGGGTGTTGGATGGTCGGACTTTGCATTCAGAATTAGAAAAACAAGAAACGAAGCCAGATAAGAAAGCAGAGTCCAAATCCTATCCAGAACGTCAACTGGCAAAAATGCTAAAAGATCAACCTTTGACCCTTCCAGAAACCAACCACCATCTCATTATTGGCGACAGTCGATACATGACAGAACTTGCTGATGAATCAGTTCACTTGATTGTGACTTCACCCCCATACCCCATGATTGAAATATGGGATAACTTGTTTGCAGAAATGGGATTTAATGACTTTGCTGCGATGCACTTATATCTGGCTGAGGTTTGGAGCGAATGCTTCCGGATCCTTGTTAATGGCGGCATCGCCTGCATCAACATCGGAGATGCACTCCGAAAAATCGACGACAATTTTCAATTGTATCCGAACCATGTAAAGGTCATTGAACACTGTGAAGCGTTGGGATTTACCAGCCTTCCCTATATTCTGTGGAAAAAACCAACAACACGAGCTAATGCTTTTCTCGGTTCTGGTTTCATCCCACCCAACGCCTATGTAACCCAAGATTGTGAATTTATTCTTGTCTTTCGCAAAGGACAACCTCGAGAATTTCCGCCCAAAGATTTGATTCGTTATGCAAGCCATTATACAATTCCTGAACGAAACACTTGGTTCACACAAATATGGAAGCTCCCGGGCACACGACAGCACATTCCGCAGATAGCCCGGCGGGTGGCAGCGTTTCCTGAAGAAATCGCGTATCGTCTGATTCGAATGTTTTCCATCATCGGAGATACTGTTGTTGATCCTTTTTTGGGAACAGGAACCACAATGAAAGTTGCACGAGACAATCACCGCCATAGCATCGGATATGAGATCGATGAAAAACTAGTTCAAGTCATCGAGGACAGATTAAGCAGTGATGATGGCCTCAAGCCGCGTCACCGTCGAAAGAAAATCCAAGGATATCATATTACCTATCAAAAAACCAACCTAGAATAGGGTTGGAAAAAAAGATATTATCCATACTGCATAACATTAGAGTTAAGGGTTGTTCATGATATGTGCAGTTGGGAACATCAACATCGATTGGATATGCACCCTTTCACACCTCCCAATCTGCGATGAAAAACTGAATATACACTCCCTCTCCATCTTCCCTGGTGGAGCAGCAGCAAACTTCGCTGTTAGTCTAGCCCGTTTAGGATCCAAAGTACGCTTGTTTGGTCATGTGGGAGAAGACTCAAGGGGTCGGGAAGCCCTCAAATCCCTTCGTGACGAAAAGGTGGACACATCATTTATAATTCATGAAAAAGACCTTGCCACCGGACTGGTTATCATCTTAGTTGATAAAGATGGACAAACTATGAAACTACGGTTTCGTGGGGCGAATAGCCGGCTTTCTCCCAATGATATTACTTCCAAGTTATTGAAGGATGTTGATATCGCTTATGCTGCAAGCGTATCTATTCCTATTGCGACTCAGATTGCGGCTGTAAGCAATCAAATGGGCATCTGTTCAGCAATTGATGTAGGTGAAGAATTTACGAAACAACCCATCGATAAAGTTCGTGACATGATTTGTAGTTTCTCGATTGTTTTCATGAATCAATTGGTCTTTAGGCGAATTTTCAAACAGCCCCCAACTTTGAACAACATTCAAGCCGAGGTGAATGGTGCACTCGAGCTGTTGAACGTCACATTAGGACGAAAAGGATCCATAACCGCATCCAAAGAGCTAGTCTTCGAGACACCAGCCTTCCAGGTGGAAACCGTGGATACAACGGGAGCAGGTGATGCTTTTGCAGCTGGATTCATCCATTATTACAATCAAAAACTACCCATCGTAGAAACTGCTAAACGTGCTGCCGCGTGCGCTTCTTTACAAGTAACCCAACCAGGGGGACGAGAAGGACTACCTACAGCTCAACAAGTGGAAGACTTTCTCAAGAATGCTGAGTAGGAACAAAACTAAACTCTCAACTTCATTCATATTGATTCATGAAAGGAATGGGATGACTACAGGTCTTGATGATTTGGTGGCTATCACCTGAGAGACAGAACCAAGAAAAAGCCCGATACGGCCAGGCTTTCGATGAGCCCCTAAAATAATGAGGTCAACCTTTTCTTTTTCAGCGAACTTTAAGGCAGCTTCACCAACATTTCGTGCACCCAAATGCTCAGGCGTCAAAGTAAGCCCTGTTTGTTCGGAAAAAATCGACACATCATCTGTGAAGAGTTCACGTTGTACCTTCAGCTCCGGTGTCCCTAAAGGAGTAGAATTCATCACCTGAGGGAGCGAAGTAACATTCAAAGCAATCAGTTCCGCATTAGCTGCAGCTGAACTACCCTTCAAAGAGGCCGCTAATCGAAGCGCAACCTGATCTTTCCGTGTATTACGTATTGGAACCAAGATCTTTTTCAGATTAGCCCGGTAATTCGCTTCAAAGTCATCAATCCAGGACGTCACAATAAGCACCGGAATCTTACTTTTCCGAGCAACGCGCCGTGCAGTCGAACCTAATAACCGCTTATCTGCTTGGGTCTGAGCGATGGACATGATAATCATATCGCAATCCTTCTCTTGACTCGAAGACAAAATCGCATCCGATGCCCGAACACGTGTAACGCGTTCCTCTTCAAAAGGAACTTTCATTGACTTAGACAAACTTTTCGCATACTTGAAAAGCCGATTAACTAATGTCATCTTTGATCGGCGAATCCTCTCACGACAATGTAGCAACGAAACCTTCGCTTTAGACTTCTCAGCAAGGTTGAAGGCCAGCTGGATGTGATCCACTTCAGCAGGAAAACCCTGGAGTGGAACAAGAATCCGAGTCAGTTTTGGTTCGGTCCATTCTTTAGTACACAAGTAACTCATCATCGAACGACTCCGTATTATTTCGGTGAAACCATATTTGTAGATATAAAAAGTCTATGGAACATATTAATGTTAAATAGAAAACAAAACATGCCTTAGGAGATGAGGTGAGTCGCATTCTTGATGGCTGAAACCAACTCCGTAAACGTAAGCTCATCGGGAAACACAGGAACCGCATCCATGTCCTCCAAACTGATAAACAACAAATACCAAATAGCTTTCACCAAAGACTCCTGAAGTTGAGGACCAGGTACTTCAAAAATATCTTGGCACAATTTATCTAGTGTCCGGCTAGCATACGTTGTCTTTTTCTGGCCATGCACCGACAAGTACACTGGAGTCCAACGCTCGTAAAAGAACTTCAACGCTTGATAGATATTATCGACAAACAGTTCACGAAGTTGTTCTTCATCCACACTGTTCGACGCAGCGTTCAATACCTCGTTGATCCGAGGAATCAGAACATCAGCAACGAATCCTTCAAGTTGGGCTTTTGGTGTGGCCATGATAATTCATCACAGACCATTAATCGGAAGAAGATTTACCAATTCACGCCATAAAAATACATATGCCATAAGCATAACAATTAGATGAAGGATTGGTTAAAATATTTGTGTATCAAAACCCCTGTTAGTTTTTTAGTTATTAATTAATACTTTTTTATATTATTTTATTCTGTTGAATATCTATTATTTTTTCTAATATGATATAAGACCCGAAACACATTGTTTTAACTAATGTCTTATTATTATTTTATAGACCAAACCCATATTATTTATCATATTCTAAAAACAAATTATTTTGTTTAAAATAATAATTTTAGTTTAATCTAAAATTAATATAATCTTTAGCACACCTATTGTGATAAAAATTCGTCTATAAGATTCTTCGCGTATTAGGCGTTTATGCAGTTTGCCCAATGTTTTTTGCGCATTAAAGTTATTCAAGGGCTGCAAGAAATTCTTTAGTTTCTTCACCATCTTCAACCAGGATGATGTTCTGAGCGCCAGCTCTTTCGTAGTCGTAGCGTCGCGCAATGAGCATAGCATGGAATTTTTCGTGACCAGAGGAGGTGCTGCCGCGCCAGATGTAGATCTGATCGAAGGTGTCGAGGATGTAGACGTCATCAGATTTGAGGCTTTCTTTGGAGCGGGGGACCTCGATGAAGAGGTGGACGCCGCCGACGATGTTAAGCCGGAAGAGTTTGAATTCGTGTTTTTCTAAGATGACCTTTTTGAGGATGCCTTCTGTATCTTGATCGGTGATGTTAATTTTTCCTCCAAAGAGTTCAAGGAATTCGGGGGGTTCACTGCGAGCTTCAACGGTGACGAGACGTGCAGCACCTTTACGGTCTTGGTCACGCCAAACCGAAGTGACGGCGCCAATGAAGCGCTCATCCACAGAGGCGGTCCTACCACACCAGAGATAGATAACGGGACCAGTGTCGACAAGGCAGCAGTCACCATCGCCAAAGTCGTTGAGCATATTTTCTGGTACCTTCAGCAGGTGGCCTCGTTGGATGTGGTATTTTATAAAATCAGTCATATTTCATTCCACCATTACGAACCTGTCTTGCAAGGAAGGATTGTCCACAGTTTCTTACCTAGAATGCACTCAGATATGGGTTTTTAATCTTCCTTCGAATCTGCTTGAAATTCCTGTTAGGATAGGAATTCCTCATAGTTAGATAATGTTGAGTTCCTTGCCAACTTTTTCAAAAGCAGTGATGGCGCTGTTCAAATCTTCCATTGTTAAAGCTGAGTTCATTATAACACGGATTCGGGCTTGGCCACGGGCGACCATGGGAAAGACAATTGGTAGGGCGAAGACGCCTTCTTCGAATAGACGTACACTGAACTTTTGTGCGTCGTCGCTTTCACCGATCATGACGGGGATGATGGGGGTTTCACTCATGCCAGTATTGAACCCAAAATCTTGCATCGATTTGATGAAGTATCCCCGATTCTTCCAGAGGTTCTCAACATGTTTTGGTTCGGTTTCGAGAATGTCGATAGCGGCGATGCAAGCTGCAGCGACGGGTGGAGGATGAGAACCGCTTAGGAGCCAGGTGCGGGATTTGTTGTAGGCGAATTTGCGAAGATACTCGCTTCCAGAGATGTGACCCCCAACAACACCGAAGGCTTTACTGAAAGTGCCCATTTCAACGTGGACATCCCTGTGGGTAAGATTGAAGTGGGAAACAATCCCCCGTCCACCTTTTCCAAGAACGGCTTCCCCGTGAGCATCATCGACGTAAATCATAGCGCCATGGGGTTCACTCATTTTGACGATTTGATCGAGGGGAGCGATGTCGCCGTCCATGCTGAATACACCATCGGTGATGATTAGAATGCGATTATAGGCGGGTTTATGTTTTTTCGCTTCATTAAGAACTCGTCCAAGGTCTGGGACATCAGTGTGCTTGAAGATTGCCCGTTCAGCACGAGTGAGTCGGACACCATCGATGATGGAACCGTGGTTGAGCTCATCGCTAATGATGAGGTCACCTTTACCAACAAGTTGGGGTATGAGTCCGGCGTTAGCTGCAAAGCCAGTCTGATAAACAAGGCTGGCTTCAGCGCCTTTGAATTTTGCAAGACGTCGCTCGAGCTCTTCGTGAAGGTCCATATTGCCTGCAATTGGACGAACACTGCCACTGCCAACACCATGGGATTTGATGGCATCGATGGCGGCTTGTTTGAGTTTAGGGTGATTGCTCAACCCAAGGTAATTGTTACTGCAGAGCATGATGACTTCCTTGCCATCCACTATCGCTCTGGGGGAGCTTGGGCCTTGGAGTTCGCGGAGCCTCCAATCAAGGGCTTGTTTGACCAGCTCTTCATATTCTGACTTTAGAAAGGTGGTTGGGTCGCGAGTCATTTTAGGGCACACCTTGGATGCAAATCTACCTTGGGACTTTTAAAGTATTTCAGAATTCCATGAATCGCTGGCAGGTAAGAATTTGTCCTTAACACTAAAGAAAAATACGTAGTGGAGACGAAATGGCTCTAAAATCGAACTTGCCGGCAACCACACATTCATATTCGGTGCTTTCGGGGATTAACAAGGTGGTTCCTATGACTCTTAATAACATCAACATTGTATTGTATGTTCGATCTTTTACTGCTACATCACGACCTATGATCGACCGGGAGACAACTTCATTTTCTTGTACTTGCACGCGGTCATATTGGGATTCTTTGAAATCCGACATTGCTGGATCGACTGGCAGGTTTTTATCAACGGAGGACCAACGGGCTTTACTCATCCTGGATGATCTTACCAGGAATCATGGCATAAGTGCAAAGATTATTGATGTGGGTGCTAGCTTTCTGAAACGTTTGAAATTTATTTTGAAGGGTGTATCACGAACACCCCGATTCGAGGTAAACGGAAAAGAGGTTACTGGTGTTACACACCCACAGCAGCTAGTTACAAGTTTCTGATATTGATTGGCCCCGTAACCCAATCCTAAAGAGAACAACAAGATTTCAATATATCAAAAACTTCAGAGCATAAGGCTTTAGACTCCCAAATTCAGTTCTTACTTTGACGAGTATGCATTACCCAGCGGGAACCCCCGCATCTCGTGTCGATTTTGGACATGTTGCGGGGGACTATGAAGCCACACGGGGCATTCCTGAAGCCTTTATGGAAACGCTAATCACAGATGTTATTGACACTTGCGAGCTGACCTCGACTGACCTTGTATTAGAGTTGGGCTGTGGTGCTGGACGATTTCTTCGAGCATTGACCAGCCAGAAGATTCCCGTTGTGGGTGTTGATGTTTCCCAAGGAATGCTTGAAATGGCCTACAACAACCAACGATCCTCGAAGTTTCTTCGTTCCAATCTTGCTCTCGGTGATGCAGCTGCAATTCCGTTTAATCATGGGCTCTTCAGTGCCATTCTGGCGATACATCTCTTCCATCTGATGACTGATTGGAAGGAAACCTTATCTGAAATCGTTCATGTGCTGCGGGCTGGAGGGACTATTATTACAGGATATGTAGGAGCACTCACCTATCAGTCGCAACTGAATCAACTTTATCGGAAGCGCCGTGATGAACTGGGATATTCAGTAGGCTCGATTGGCGCTGATCCTAAGGATGTTGTTTTAGAACTAAAAGGACTCGGAGCAGTATTGGAAACGCATAATTTCCAAACCTGGGTTGAGGTCCCCCTTAACGTAACGCTGTCATACTTAGACCGTCGTGTCTTTTCATCGATGTGGCGGAACCTTCCTGATGTGGTTCACCGGCAAATCATGCAAGATGTGCGTACAGCTGCAAGTAGCCAATTCAAAGACCTTAACGATATCGAGCGAATCAAGATCGATGCCCAACTACATTTCCTTACTTTTGAATAATTGGTAGCTGAACACCAACTCAAACTATTTTCTAAAACCAAACCGCTTTTCCCAACCGACAAGAAACCACCAATTAATCGCTCTGTAAAAAACCTAGATAAATATGCAGATGAAAACCGATGTCGTTGGTGTAGTACCCAGCTTCGAGAAACCAAGAACTAGGATCTAGCTACCATTTAGGCAATAATCCGACTTTTGCGGCCTGCTTAGAAAGAATCAATTCATACCCGTCTTCAAGATCTCGAATCGGCACTCGATGGGTTACGACTTGACTGACTTTCTTACGTAGCGTTGGTCGTCGGAGAAGCCCTCGTACCTGGAACCAGGTCCGGTACATGAGACGCCCACTAATACCGTAGATAGTAGCGGCTTTGAAGATCATAAGGCGATTCAAGTCTACTTCGAAGGGTTTAGGAAATAAACCCAATAAGCTGACACGTCCACCTTTAGTTAATACTTCAAAAGCAGTCACTAATCCATCTGGGTGGCCACTCATTTCAACGGCTACATCAACACCGTTGCCATCTGTCGCGTCATACACTGCGTTGACAATGGCTTCGCGACCCTCTTCACGAGCACTAAATACCTGATCTGCTCCCATGGATTTGGCAAGTTCAATGCGGGTTTTATTTAGCCCACCAGCTGTAGCAAATACCTTATCGGCGCCTAATTCTTTGGCTACAGCAACGGCCATGAGGCCGATTGGACCCATTCCTACTACCGCGACGTTTCGCCCAGCAATATCTTCCACATTATTAATGGGTAGAAGGGTTTGCACAGCATTTCCTAAGGGTTCCTGGATGGCTCCAATAACGGGATCTAAGTCGGAATCATTTTTCCACGCATTATGGGCAGGGATGGATACGTATTCTGCAAAGACACCATCACGGTCGACGCCAAGAATTGTCATGTTCTGGCACACATGTTCACGGCCGGTGAGACATTGAAGACAGGCTTGGTCGACGATGTGGGTTTCAGCAGAAACCATGTCACCGACGTTGATATGATTTACATTTTGGCCGACTTCAACCACTTTCCCAGACATTTCATGACCAACAATGAGAGGTGGCTTAATGCGGTGCGCAGCCCATTCATCCCATTCGTAGATGTGAACGTCGGTTCCACAAATGGCAGCTCCCTTCACTTCGACCAACACATCCGTGCCATCAATGGTAGGTCTGTCAACCGCTCCCCGTTCGACACCGGGTCCAGGTTTCTTCTTCAAAAACGCTTCCATGGTACCAGCTCAGAGACTTGACTGAGAGGTGTTGTTATTGTATGCTATTTGTCTTTTTGCGTTGCTTGAAAAACAGAATGCATGTTTGGGTTTAGCGTCGAATGCTTAGTTCGACACCATCATTTTCCACCATGATAAAGCGACTGGTGTATAATCCCGATTCACGCACATGTTTCAAGTAATCCTGCATTTGGGCCTCGCTTTTGCCAACGTTATCAGCGACAACCATGCTACCTCGGAAAAGGTTTGGTTCAAGCGCCTGCAAATACGCGTAGTATTGGCTTTTTACACCGTCGATGAACACGAAATCGAATTCATCCTTTAGGGTTGGAATAATTTTGAGAGCATCACCTACAAGAACTTCAACGGTGGGTTCAAGGCTAGCCCGTGCGATGTTTTCCTTCGCTTGTTTAGCAAATTCCGGATTAATCTCAATGGTAGTGATTCGT
>SMTZ1_10011942_pt1 | contig 12312 bp, 15 predicted proteins | sample DeeMarSWOR136_30_FD_25667 | JGI IMG/M metagenome (IMG submission 25667) | reverse complement strand
GATATATTATATCCAAAAAATCTAGAAGGGATGGGTTATTTAATTCTTATCTTGACAGTTTCTTTTGATAGGAAGAAATATTTTTATAGTTATAAATTATAAAATAATTATAATTCATGAAGATTATAAATAATAGAAAAAAAATTTTAACAATATTTACTATTGTTTTATTAATTATTAATATTTTTGTGGCAATATTGATATTTGTTGATATACAAATTATAAAAGCCCCAAAAACTGAGATTTTTGTAAATATTTTAGAAGTTACATCTGAAGAAATTTTGATTGAAACAACTATTGAAATGTCAAATCCAAATAGTTTTGAAGTATCTTTTAAGGATTTAAATTTGATAACCTCAACAAAGGATGATAAAAAAATAGGTGATATAAAATTTAAAGGAGGGAAAATTCCCTCAAATCAAGCTAAAACATTTTATTCAAAAGATAAAATCTATTTTCAAGAGGAAGGGGATTTTTCAATTATTAAAAATATGATATCTGGAAATATTGGTGTTTCTTTTTTTGGAATAATCCATAAAACGATACCTCTGAAAGTATCAGTTGCAGCATCAGTTGAAGAAATAATTGATAGCATCGATATCCCTGAAATACATATGGAACTTGATTTTGACAATCTTACTGCTGAGGGTATTGAATTTACAGTCAAAGTTGATCTTTATAATCCAACAAAAATTGAATTTGGGATAGATGAGTTTTCAATAATTGCAAAAACAGAAGAAAATGAAGAAGTTGGTCGATTAACAATATTAGGAGATATTGTAGGACCAATGGAATCATCAGTTTTTACTTCAAAAGGAAGTTTGAACTATAACGCTTTTGATTCAAATAAAATAATATTTTATCTAAGTGGTATAACACGTGGAAAAATTGGAGGACTTGAGAAAAAAATTAATATTTCTACCAAAGCAGATTTAGTAATTCCCGATATATCTGAATTTATTTTTAAAAATGAACCTATTGAATTTCAAATCCCTGTTCAATTCAAGTTTAGATTAAGAGGTATTGTATCAACAGTAGGCTTTAAAATGTTTAATCCGAGTGAAATACCTCTTGAAGGTAGAAATCTTGTTTGTTGCATTTATAGACTTGATGGAGAAATAAAAACATTATTAGGTAAAAAAGAAATGGCAAATTGTCCAATTGCTCCAAAAGGTAGGGTTTGTGTTAATACTACAATTGTTATATCCTATAGTACATATTTATTTGCAGGTCCTTTAAAATTTCTTCCAGATTGGATTATTTTAACAATTGAAGGTCATTTTTCAATTGCAGGAACTCGTCAAGAATTTCCAATTTCCTTAAATGCATATGTTGATCCTACACTTGTTAGAGAAAAAGGAACACCATAAATAATAATATGATATATTTTTTTATAGCAGTATAAATTATAAACTTATGAAAATTTCTATATGGCATAATTATTGATAAGAAAAAATATCAAAAAGCTGAAAAATAAAAAAAGAGAAGAAAATTATATGGATTTGGGATTAAACTAATATAACAAATTATATTTTTTTTCTTTTCCAGTTGAAGCTTGTATTTTATTTTCTCTTGCAAGCCAACCTAAGGCATAATATATATCATCTATTTTTATTTGTGAAATCTCAGCAATAGTTGATATATCAAGATTATATGTTGTATTTAATGTATTCCATACTTTTCCAGCATTGCTTCCAATATAATCAGTTAGATTTGTTTCTCCAAGTTGGTATTTAGTACCCTTTTTACAGATTTTATTTTCTCTTGCAAGCCAACCAATACCTGCGTAGAAATCATTATGATTCAATTTATTTTTTTTAATTAAATCTGTTTCATTTAATGCTCCATATTTATCAAGTGTTTTCCAAATCTTTCCTGCAGTTCTTCCAAAATTATCTAAATTATTTTCCATAAACCTCACCAAATAAATCCTATAATCAAAATCTAATTAATATACTTTTGTTTTATGAAAATATCAATAGATTTATAATATAAAAAAATTATCTAAATCTAGGAACTTATAAAATTTCAAATAAAGAAAAATTATCTTTATCAATTTTTTCATTTTTTATTATTCTTCAGATTCATCAATACTAATTGATTCTTTTTCATATTCAGCGTAACTATCTTTATTTCCTTTTATTTCTTTTTTTACAATTGGTTTACCACATACTTTACATTTTCCTTCTTCATCAATTTCTTGCCATTCCATACAATATAAACAGAATTCATCACTGCCAATTTTCATACTCATACTTTCAAACTCAAAATTAAAATCGTAAATATGATATTTATGATTTATCATCAAAATATTGAAATTTTTAAAAAATATGAAACATCTTAATAAATATTATCTATTAAACTCCTTATGTTACTATAAATTTTATTAAATCCATTTTTTTACTAGTTTGTAAAAGTCTGACCATTTCTTTTATTATATCTGCATTACCTTCCAAAACAAATATTTCTAAACATTTGTCTTCTTTAAAATGACTGTGAATTTGTGTCTGAATTTCTCCCTTAAATTTATGTTTAATATCTGAAACTACTCTTTCATCATCGTGGTTATGAATAAGAATTAATATTGACTTTATTTCACCAAAAATTTTTTCTGAATTTTTACTTTCTGAGATCAATAACCTTAGTCCTGCTCTAATTACTTCAGATCTACCTGAGTAGCCATGTACTTTTTGTATCCTATTAATTTCTTCAATATTTTTGTCATTTAAAGATACACTAATTATTGTCATAAAAATTGAAATTAATAATTTATTTATATAGTTGACCATAAAAATTATTAACTAAATTTATAAATGTTAATAACATTTAGAATTTTAATGAAGGTAATTTCAAAAAGAATAATACATGAATTAGAACATCACATTCCTTTTACTATTTTTGGAGCTTCAACAGGAATTGCATTAATGGCAATAATATTATATGGTGATTTTTTTTCTGAGATTTCTTCTGTAGCTAAAAATATATTTTTTATTCTACATCCAACCCATATTTTTTTAAGTGCTGTTACTACAACTACAATTTATTTGAAATATTCTAAAAAAAATGTTTGGTTAGCATTAATTATTGGATACACAGGAGCAATTGTAATTGCTACAATTAGTGATTCACTAATACCATATATTGGTGAAATTATACTAAATTTGCCAAACCCAGAAGCTCATATCGGTATTATTGAAGAACCAATTTTGACAAATGTTCCTGCTTTTATTGGCATTGGTTTAGGTTATTTTAAGGGATATTCTAAGTTTCCACATGGTGGACATGTACTTATAAGTACTTGGGCATCTTTATTTCATGTAATAATGGCTCTGGGAGCAACGATTACTATTGGTCAGACATTTGGTATATTTTTCTTTCTATTTCTTGCTGTGTGGTTACCCTGTTGTACAAGTGATATCATTTATCCATTATTTTTTACAAATAAGAAAAATAAAACTCAGGATTAATCAATTAAACAATTGCTAGGTTAGGACTTTTACTATAATTTGATATCTCCCTCAGAACCAATTTTAAATATACATATATTTAATTTATTTTTTCTTAAGTTTAATATTTGAAAGTGATGCCACAAACTCAATCGACTTATCAAAAATTTCTCTATCTTTTAGATAATCCTCTGTTTTATTTCTATTTATTTGAATCCATTCCCTCATTTTTTTCCCCATTGGTTCAAAGGGAACAACATCTTTTCTTTAATTTTCCTCCTACATAATAAGCAGGGTGTCCAAACATTTTACCTGGTTTTACTATTGGAACGTCTAGTAAAAACGAGTCAAGGACCTCTTTATGTTTTAAATTATATTGTGCTTTTACCATTTTATCACCTATCTTAGTTTTTTTAAAATAATCTTTTATTTTTTTCTTTTTTTCCAATGTGAATAAGGTGTTCACTATTATGTTTTTTATATTTATGCCACCTCTCTATTAAAAAATTTTCAAATGGCATTTTTTGTTTATAAAAATCACCTCAAACTAATGTATCTAATCTTTTTGTAAACAACATATGATTATTTGCTAAATTACAAATAATCTCTTCCACATATCACCCTCCTACCTTTATTCTTACTATTTAAAATTTTTATTTGAAACTTTTATACATATAAATTATAGTGTCTATACACTTGTTTTTATTAAAAATGTTACTTATAAGCTTGAACCCTTATAAAATACATATAGTTTTTTAGGATATTTATAAAAGATTTTTTATTAAATATTAAAACATTATTTTTATATATAATTTATAGTTACTGGTTTTCAATAATGGGATTGAAATAATGCAACGTGAAGAAAGAATCAAAATGTTCAGACAAGTTTTTGCACCTCAACCTGGTGAAAAGGTCTTATTTTTAATGGATAAACCCCATGATAACAATGAAATTACAGAGATATGGAAAGGAAGAAAAGAAATGGTTCAAGTTTGGTATAAAACATTTAAAGAACTTGGAAATGAAGAAGGTTTTACTGTCGAAATGCTTGAATATGAGGAAACAGGAAAACATAACGCTCCACTTCCAAAAAATGTTGTTGATGCTATGAAAAATTCTAATCTGGTTATTGCAATGACAGAATATTCTGCAACATCCACACTATTACCAATAACAAGGGCTGAAGGAACCATTACTCGTGGTGCAAGTATGCCTACCGTAGAAAAAAGAATGGAAGATACTGCAATGAGTGCGGATTACGCAGAAGTTAAAAAGTATGCTTTATGTATTGAAAAGATGCTAGATAATGCAATTGGTGCAGATATAAAATTTTCTACTGGTGATAAACTTTATCTTGATTTAAGAAATCGTAATGCTATGATAGAAGCAGGAGATTGTAATAAAACAGGTCAATTCATTAATTTTCCAAGTGGAGAAGCATTAAAAGTCCCTTATGAAGCAACCCCTGATGAAATAAATAAGAATGGAGAAAGCAAAACAGAGGGGATCTGGCCTGTTTATTATAATGAAGAAATTTTAAAATATGTTGTAAAAAATAATAAAATTGTAGATATTGTAAGTAACGGTACTAAAGCAGAGGAAATGAAAAAATTCTTTGATGAAAACGAAACTCGCAGAAATGTTGCAGAGCTTGGAATAGGATGTAATCCAAAAGCAGTAGTAATTGGAAAAATATTAGAAGACGAAAAAGTTGGATTGCATATTGCTTATGGAAAAAGTGCCCATTTAGGTGGAAAGGTTGATAGCGATATGCATTTGGATATAGTTCACACAAAAGGATGTCCAGTTGAAGGAACAACACTAACTCTTGATAATTTAGATGGCTCAAAAACAGAGTTAATAAAAAATGCGATGCTAAGATATGAGTTATTGAAATAAGTGCTTTTATTCCTATTATTTTTATTTAAACCAAAACATTTAAAATTTGATAAATTATATTGGGATTAAATTCTGAATTTTTATGGGGTAAATAAAAAGTTATTATAGTGATAAAAATGAGTAAAGAAAATAATCAAGAAGGATTAGAAAAATGGAGAATTCAATTAAAAGAAATACAATCTGCATTTCCTTCCCCCTGGAGAGAAGTTGGAAATGATCAAATTTTTGAAAATACTTTTTTTAACGCAGTAGGTCAACTTAATAAAATGAAACATCCAAGAATCTACAAAGAACAGAAAGCATGGAAAGGATATCTTGGAGATCCTGACTTACCAGATTATTCAAAATGTAAAGATGTAAAACTTGGAGAAAAAATTCAACCATTAGATGAGGTAATAAAAGACTTGGTAGGTTTTTTCAATGGTATGCCTAATTGGAATCACCCTCAAACTATGTGTAATGTTGTTCCACCACCAAACACAGCATCAATTATTGGTTCAACACTTACAAATATTTTTAGTCCAAATATTTTGGAAGGAGAATACTCATGGAATATTGCAAAAACTGAGATTGAATCAGGTGCAATGCTAGCAGATCTTATTGGTTGGGATCCAAAAAAATCAGGAGGGATATATACATTTGGGGGGGCAGGCTGTTACTTTTATGGAATGAAACTAGCGTTAACCTCTGTACTTGGTAAGGATTCACGTTTTAATGGAATTAGAGAAGACGGACAGATTTTAGTATCTTGTTCCGGGCATTTTTGCAAACAGAATTGTTCAGACTGGTCAGGTCTTGGTATGAACAATGTGCGTGAAATACCAGTTGATGAAGATAATCGTATGGATATTTCTGCTCTAAAAAAAGTTATGGAAGAATGCAAAAAAGAGGGTAAACCAATAGTTATGATTGTTTGTACAATGGGAACAACCGATGCATTTGCAATTGATCCCATCGAAGATGTAAGAAATTTAATTAATAAATATAAAAATGCAAATGGTTATCCAAAACCACTATTATACGCAGATGCAGTTATTGGCTGGTCATGGTTATCTTTTAAAAACTACGATTTTAAGAATAATCCACTTCAGTTTTCAAAGAAAGCACTAAAGGTTTTGGAGTACAACTATAATCAGATGAAACCTCTTTATCATGCAGATGCAATAGGGATAGATTTTCACAAAACCGGTTGGGCCCCATATAATTGTAGCTTTTTTATTGCAAAAGATTATGCAAAACTCGAGGAGTTGCTTGGTCGTCCTTTACCAGGGTATCTTCAAGATAGAACACCTTATAATCCATTCAATTTTACCTTGGAATCATCCCGAACCGGGTCTTATTCAATGGCAGGTTGGGCAACACTTCGGTTTTTTGGTCATGAAGGATATCAGGTAATGCTAGGAAGAATAATTGAAGTAGGGATATTTTTTAGGGAATTATTAAAAAAAGATAAAAACCTTGTTTGTGTAAATCCTGATAATCATGGTTTTGTAACGTTATTCAGAGTTTATCCAAAACATATTGATGCTGAAAAGCAGTATGAAAAGGAATTAAATGATCCAGAAAGCAGTGATGAGCTAAGAGCTTATAATTTACTGCAGCAGAGGGTTGCAAATAAACTCTTTGCTATGTTGCGTGATCCTAAACAACAAGTTAATGGCTGGCAAAATCCTCCATACACTAGTTTTACATCAGGATATCGTGCGCCAGAATATGCTCCTAATGAAAAAGATGGAAAATATTATATATACGCGTTGAAGGCATTTCCAATGTCTCCAAATTCAAATGAAATTTCTATGCAAATTGTCAGAAATTATGTATTAAAAGCAAGAGACCTAGTTATAGAAGAACTATTAAGGGAATGTAAGGAAGATTCTGAGTTCTTTGATGAGACAACTGGTGATAAAACAAAGGTTAGAACGCCAGATAACTGGTTTGGAGATAATGAGCACATTCCTCTAAAATATCTAAAATCTTCAGGTAGTGAATCTATCGATGGTACATTAAAGAACAATCCCTTCTGTTCACATCTGAGCGATGAGCAATTAAAGGAATTAATTAGTTCTGGTAAGACAAAAACTATTGAAGCAGATACAGTTATAATTTCAGAAGGTGACAAAGCAGATAAGGTATATATGATAATTGAGGGAAAAGTTAAGGTTTATAAAAAAGACAGCAGTGGTTTTGAAACCGAATTAGCAACAATAGAAAAAGGAAATATAATTGGAGAAATGGCTCTTTTTGATAAAGGAGTTCGATCTGCCAGTGTAAAAACTATTGAACCCAGTAAGTTTTTAATCTTTGATGGAGATAAATTCCTTGAGATGTCTTTAGGTTAATAAAGATAAATTTCCCAAAACAGTTAATCCATCGTAAATTACATTGTATTTATTAATTAATAACATTTACAAAGTTTTGCTATGGTGAGATAAATGTCTGTTATTCCTCCTTTTGAAATTGGAATATTAAATGCATGGATTTTTACAATTTGGATAATAATCTCTCCATTTTTATCAAGTATTGCAATAAAAGAAAAAAAAGTATCAAAAGAACTAAGAGTTTCTGCACCTATGAAGTATGAGAAGATATTAAACGTAATTTCGATGGCTGCGGTTATTTTTGGTTTCCTATATTCAATTTTTCTTCCAATTTTATTTAATACATATTGGTTTTACATTGGTTTACCAATTTTTTTTATTGGTTTAATTATTGATTTTTCAGTATTATTTAACCTAAGAAAAGCCAAAGTTGATAAACCTTTTACAAATGGACCATATAAATATTCAAGACATCCAATATATCTGGCCTTACTTTTGATAATTATAAGTGTTGCAATAATGACTCTATCATGGATTTTTTTACTGATATTAATTATAATGATTATTCATTTACTTCTTGCAGTACCCGCAGAAGAAAAATATTGTATTAAAAAATATGGATTAGAATATCAAGAGTATTTGAAAAAAACACCTAGATGGATAGGATTTCCTAAGTAAAGAAAAAAGCAACAAAGGGATTTTTTAAATCACATAAAAAAAAATATTTTTTATATTATAGTTACTATGATAACGTTTTTTCAAGTTATAACAAAAAATTATAAATACTATATCTATTATCTGATTATTAACAATTGTTAAACAATCTGAGGGAAAAAATATGATTACAAAAAAATATTTGATAACAACACTCATATTTGCTTTTTTATTTGCATCAGCAATACAAGCAATAGGAAACCAAAATAATGATACTACTACTTTAGAAATATCTGATATTCGTGGTGGAATCTTAAAAGTAACTGCAGATATTGAGAATACTGGTGAAGTAACTGCTGAAAATTTTAGTATTACATTATCTGTAAAAGGTGGATTATTAAATAATATTGATATTTTCCACGAATGTAGTGGTTGTGGTTCTTGTGGAACAACTATTCCTGTTGGAGGAATAAAATCTGAAAGTACAAGAGGATCAGGTATTATTCTAGGTTTTGGGCAAATTGCTATTATTGTTACTGCTGAAGCTGAAAATGCAGATTTAGTAACAGAGGAAGCAACTGGTTTTGTAATAGGTCCATTTGTATTTATTAAATAAAAAAAATATATGCCCCATTGGGATTCGGTAGTCGTTTGGATCATTTTTCATTTTTTATAACTTTAAATATGACATTATTTACTATTTCGAACTTCTTTCTTAGGAAACTTTATAAAAACTGATATGACAGCTATAATTAATATTACAACTATTGAAATCGCTGCAGTATATGCAATCTGAGTTTGCAAACCATAAATTGGATCATCTGCAATTCTTTTTAAGTATATTCCGAATAAAGCCCAGATAATTACAGCGCTATATGCATAGTCTTTTCGTGTTATAATTATCAATATTGTAATTATTGTCGCAATGATTATTACAAGCATTGTCCATATTTGTTCGCTTATTCCAAAACCATCCCATCCAATCGTAACTAATACTGCAGTTACATTAGCAATTGTTGCAACTGTTATCCAACCAATATACACGCTGATTGGAATATGTATAAAGAGCTTTTCTTTCATTAAAACTTTTGCTATACCAATATTTAATCTCAGATAGATGATAAGCAATGAGAAGAATAGTAAAAGCATTGCTAATAGTGATAATAAAATTTGTTCGTAATGCCATATAAATATCCACAATATATTTGCAAGACTTGCAAGGATGAAAAAGTAGCTTATTTTTTCTAAAAATGGTTTTGTAATTTTTTCTTTTTTAAAAAGATCTTTTGCTAAATATATTGCAAATATTATTATCAAAATGTATATGATTCCCCAAATTGAAAAAGTTAATCCAGTAGGAACAAATAAATTTGGAATATTATCTGATAATTCTCCTGTATTTTTACCACCAATTGGCAAGGTATTTGCTAAACTATTTACAATTATAGTTAGAATAACTGCAATTATATTTCCTACTTGCAACAATTGTAGCATCTTGTTTTTCATCAAATTTATCACCTTTAAGGAAAGGATAATGCTTTCTTTTTTCAAATAACTTTTTATATCAGATTTTTTGGCATTTTCTATTAGAATTTAGGATATTCCGCTAAATAAATTATGTTAAAATTACCTTTTAAGTGAACATAGTGAGCTTAATGCAATTTGGTCTAATCTTAAAAAGAATGAAAAAGGTTATGCTAAACATCTTAAAATAATAAGATAGAAAGGAAAACTAAAAGACTTTCTAGATTTTAGAGAAGACAAACCACAACAGTTTAAACTGAATCAGAAATCTGGGAAGATTTAAAAATCAAACCCTCTTGTTTTTTAATTATAATAAGTTTTAATAGGTTAGTAACAATTAATAATTTTACATCATGACATATATTCTCCCAGAGTATTTATGGCAATAAAAACAAAGTATAAAATATAAATCTATAATGGTAGATATAAATGGTTAATAAGAAATTATCAGGTACTAAAGAAAATGATCCTGAATGGATAACAGAAATAGCACATGGTCTTCTAGATATAAATTTGGATGAATTATCGAATATTCAGAAAAAAATGCTCCGTGATCAATATTTTGATTACCTAAGAGATGGTTTAAAACCAAAGGATGCAATTAAAAAAGCTATACAGATTATTAAATGTTTCAGTTAGTAATGATTATATCTTAAAAATTAATTTTTATATTTTTACGCCCGCATCGGGCATGTTTGCTGGAGGTTAGATCCCTAACATTTAGAGATACGGTTTGAACACCATTTTAATGGCAAAAAATAATGGTTCTCTCCTGTTTATGATTTTTTAACTTTCTGTGGTGAGGATGTAGCTATTAAGCATATTCCGACAATAACTATAACAACTGCAGCAGGTATAGTCCTTTCTCCTAATATACTGCCCTCTACCATTATTGCAACACCTAATAACGCCAATATAATTCCAATTATAAATAACACTTTTTTCATTATAGACAACCCATAAACTTTTTATTTATTAACTTTAGTTTTATTAATAAATAGAGGATATGAAACTGTAGGTTAAGGGAGAAATAAAATGTCAAAGAAAAGTTTCTCTTGGATAGATGTTATTCCTGTCACCTTTACAAGTATTCTTTTTATCTCACAAATCATCGTTGGTATTTATTTACTATCTGAAGTTACTCAAATTGCAATTTTGGCATACGTCGGAGCGGGACTTTATGTTTTTTCAGGTATAGTTTTTGGTATGTTACCAACCGTTGAGTTTCGTAAAAAAGGTGACGTGAAGAAAGGAAAAAGTTATATTCATACTACTAAACTTGTTGATACTGGAATATATTCTATTGTCCGCCATCCGCAGTATGTAACCTTTATACTATGGGCAATTGCTGGCATGCTGCTTTTCCAGCACTGGATTATCATCATACTGGGTATTCCTATTATACCATTGACATATATTGATTTAACAAAGGCAGATAAAGACTCGATTGATAAGTTTGGAGATGATTATAAAGCATATATGAATAGAGTTCCAAGAGGAAATTTCTTATTAGGTATCATTCGGTTGTTTAGGGATAGAAAGTGAGATTTAATGTCAAATTTGGATTCATATAGAATTGAAAAGGACCACATTCGAGAGAACTTGAATAAATACACAATAAAAGCATTTGAATTGCTCCCAAAACTTAAGAATCCTCACATTTTAGATATTGGATGTGGAACTGGAGTTCCGACAATAGAATTAGCGAAAATATCTGATGGACATGTTATTGGAATAGATATTGATATGATATCATTGGATTTACTTCATAGAAAAATAAAGGAAACGGGATTAAATAATCGAGTGAGTATTATTAAGGATTCAATATTGACTATGGATTTCCCTGAAGAAAGTTTTGATATTATTTGGAGTGAAGGTTCAATATTTGTGATTGGGTTTGAAAATGGTATAAAGAATTGGCGTCGATTTCTAAAACCTAATGGATTTTTAGTGATTCATGATGAAATAAAAGATAAAAACAAAAAACTTGGATTAATAACAAAGTATGGCTATACACTTATTGCTCAATTTGAACTATCAGATAATCTCTGGTGGCTTGAATATTTTACCCCTTTAGAACTGCTTATTAAAAAATTCCGAAATAAGTTCCCTAATGATTCCGAACTTATTAGTGAACTTAATAAAGACCAGACTGAAATTGATAACTGCAAGTCAAATCCCATTTTTGTTAATTCATTTTATGTTATAATACAAAAATATAAATGAATTACATTAAAAATTCAATCATCCTCAAACCCATCAAACGAGGCAAGATTTGATCTTGGTTTGACCGTTAAAAGGTTCTGTTTTTCCTGCTCAAATAATATTAATATTTGTCACGCCCGCATAGTGATTAATGGCTGGATGTTAATTGCTCCAACAATTAGAAATAAGATTTGAACACCAATTTAATGGCAAAAATTCAGGGTTTCTCCTGTTTAGGATTTTTTAACTTTCCGTACAGAGGATGT
>SMTZ1_10005917_pt1 | contig 12315 bp, 12 predicted proteins | sample DeeMarSWOR136_30_FD_25667 | JGI IMG/M metagenome (IMG submission 25667) | reverse complement strand
GTCCCCCACCACGCCCTTGTTCACGAGGGGCTGAACGAAACCGAGGACGACTTCCTCTACGGAGTGATCGAAGCCGTTCTTCGCCAGCACGTGAAACTCCTTGGAAGCGAGGGAGATGCCCAGGAGCTCCTCCAATTCCTTCATCCTCTCCGCCTCCTGACCCTTGATCTCGTCGAGTTCGGCATACTTTCTCATGAGGGAGAGGGAGGTCCGGATCTTTCCCACCGCTTTCTCCGAGATGGAGGGGTCGTAATCGTAGACGGAGGGGACCGCCATCTTGGCCTCATTCCGTTTGGCAAGGGTTGCATTCTCATCCTCGATCAGGAAATCCTGGGTCGATTTGATATCGACGGAGGAAACGTCCCCTACCCGATAATGCACCGAAGGCAACCGAATTGCAGGGGAGAGCAACAGGGCCAGAATGACCGTTGAGGTTACCCCGATGATCCAACGCTGTGCCGTGGGATTGAGGTAAACGGGGGCAAGGTGGAGCCTCGTGAAACCGCGGAGCTTCTTCAGGCGCAACGGGGATTTTTTAGCCCGGCTATTTTGGGTGGTGCCCTTTCGAGGGCTTCCATTATCCACGGTTGTGGCCTTTCAATCGTTTGAGCCGAGCCCTCGATTCCGCTTTTTCATATGCCCTGATGATATCGGTAACCAAGGGGTGGCGGACAACGTCCTTCTCGGAGAAATAGACGAATGAGATTCCCTGGACATCCTTCAGGATACCTTGAATTTCAATCAATCCGGAGTTCCTGTTCTCGGGCAAGTCTACCTGAGTAATATCCCCCGTAACGACTGCCTTTGCATTGAAGCCCAGACGGGTCAGAAACATCTTCATCTGTTCGGAAACCGTATTCTGCGCCTCGTCCAAGATGACAAAGGAGTCGTTGAGGGTTCTCCCCCTCATGAATGCCAGGGGAGCCACCTCGATCACCCCTTTCTCGATCAACTTGCTGGCCCTGTCGAAATCCATCATATCATGGAGGGCATCGTAGAGGGGCCTCAAATAGGGGTTAACCTTCTCATACATGTCCCCGGGCAAGAAACCCAATTTCTCCCCTGCCTCGACAGCCGGCCGGGTCAACACGATCCGTTCGACTTCCTTCTTTAAGAGGAATGAAACGGCCATGGCCATGGCCAAGTACGTTTTCCCCGTGCCGGCGGGGCCGATCCCGATGACGATATCATGCCGCCGTATTGCGTCGATATATTCCTTCTGGACGATGCTTTTGGGGGTAATTACCCTCTTCTTGGAGGAAATGTAGATGGTATCGAGGAAGATCTCCTCCAAATTCACCGAGTTGTCCGCGGAGAGGATTTGGATCGCATAATCGATGTCGCTGGGATAGAGGGGATACCCCTTCTTCAGCAGCGAATAGAGCTCTTGCACGAGCCTTCGGCCCAGGTCGACCTCGATATCGTCCCCGCAAATGACGGCGGTGTTTGCCTTGGTGGTGATCCTTACTCCGAGGGCCCTCTCTATTCGCTTGACGTGCTCTCCTTGGACGCCGAAGAGGTGATTAGCGAGACGATTATCGTCTAGGATGATCTTCTCAGCCCTCTCATCTTTCCTTTCTTTCAATGAATCCCCTTCATTTTCCCATTATCTGTACGGTTACAGTCCTCCTTCGGGGTCTGTTATCGAAATCCAACAGGACCACTTGCTGCCATGTGCCCAGCAGTACCCTTCCCCCCCGTATGGGAATACATAAAGAGGGCCCCAAAAGAGCAGCCCTTACGTGGGAGTACCCGTTCCCGTCGCCCCATCTTCGGTCGTGTTCGTAGGGGATATCCGTCGGCGCTATCCTCTCGATGACCCTTCTGAGGTCGTTGACCACCCCTGACTCAAACTCTATGGTAGTCAAAGCCGCCGTCGATCCGGAGATAAACAGCATTATGGTACCATCTTGAATCCCCGATTGCAATACCCATTCTTCAACCTCGCGACTGATGTCGACGATATCGGTTTCACCGGTGGTTTTGAACTCCAGCTCCGAGGTCGTGATTTTCATATCCCAAACTCCCCCCCTGGGCCTTCGCCCTCTGGACAATTTCGGATATTGTAGTGGCACAAGGCCCCAAGACAGTATAATCCGACACCTGGCGGGTTAAAGACGTCTCTTCCACATTCATCTCCGCTACCGTGGCCCCATTCCCCTTCGCCAGCCTCGGGATGTCGGCAGCGGGGAACACCGCTGCGGAAGTTCCAATAACCAGTGCCAAATCGCAGGATTGAGCTTCCGAGTAAGCCTCTGTGTAAGCCTCCCAGGGAATTGGCTCCCCAAAAAAGATGACATCGGGTTTCAGCAACCTCCCACATTGCGGGCATTTCGGCGGAAGTTCTCGTACGGAGAACATCGAGCTTTCCCTCTTGAGACCACAGCGGAGACAGGAGAGCGTTCGATGGGTGCCGTGGAATTCGATGACCTTTTTGCTTCCGGCGGCCTGATGGAGGCCATCCACATTTTGGGTAATCACGGAGCTGACGAGTCCCATCTCCTCCAGCGATGCCAATCCCCGATGGGCCGGGTTGGGTTCTGCCCCGCTCATGAGCTCCATCATCTCCTTGAGCATGACCCAGACCTTCTCCGGGTGCGCCATAAAGGCGCCAATGGTGGCATATTCCTCCGGGTCGTACGTGCTCCAAAGCCCCTGCTGGCTCCTGAAATCGGGAATCCCACTTTCTACCGAGATGCCAGCCCCGGTAAGCACGATGGTCTTTTTCGCCCTGAGGATGTCCCTAACCGCCCTGTCGATGACCCCCTCGTGCATGGCCCATCCCCGCGTTATTCGGAAATATCCTTACAAGCCGGAATGGCCCCAAGGCCATCGGCTCTCTGTACAGCTCGTATTACCGCGCGGATGAGTGCTCCTTCGGCAAGGATCCCCACGGTGTTTACATCTGCCTCTGTTTTCCCAAGGGAGAGGGCGAGGATGATATCCCCGTCGAAGGTGGTGTGAAGGGGGGAGATGGTTCTGGCCAGCCCATTGTGAGCCAGTCGGACGACCCTTTTCAGATCCTCTCTCCCTAGGTGGACATCGGTGGCAATGATTGCCAGGGTGGTGTTGAAGAAGCCGAATCGCTTCCTGATGGTCCCCTCCATCATTCGTTTGGATGAATCGGCGAACTGCGTGCCCTTCTCCGATATCCTGGCGCCAGCCAATATCCTGGCGCTGGATGGATCCACGATGTCCCCAAAGGCGTTGACCACCACGAGGACCCCAACCGTCACTCCGGATTTCGATTTCATGCTCGCCGTTCCAACTCCGCCTTTCATCCCTCGTTTGACACCGAACAGTTTTCCCACGGTGGCCCCGGTTCCCGCCCCCACGCTCCCTTCTTCAACGCCATCTCCTCGAGCGTTCAAACAGGCCTTATATCCCATCTCCGCGTCCGGGCGCACCCGGTGGTCTCCGATACCGAGATCAAAGATGACGGCGGCAGGAACTATGGGAACCTTGGTTATGCCGACATCGAACCCACTGCCCCTTTCCTCCAGGAATTTCATCACCCCACCGGCGGCCTCGAGGCCGAATGCGCTTCCTCCCGAGAGACAAACTCCATGGATGCGGTCCACCAAGTGACCCGGGGATAGGGCATCCATCTGCCTCGTCCCCGTGGCGCTCCCCCACATATCCGCCACTGCGATGGCTCCTGCCTCGCAGAGGAGGACCGTACAACCCGTGAGGGCTTCGAAATCGGAAAAATGCCCCACCCGTATGCCCCTCACATCCGTTATCGCATCGTACATGCTGAATCCCTCCCGCCGAGGGTTCCATATTCGCCCTCGCCTATGTCGAACGACAACCTCGTGTCCAGGAGAAGGGGGTTACCTCGCACATCGGGGATTCAAAAACTAACAGAGTTGGTTTATATTGTCAAACTGCATGGACAGGAGCTTGCTCAGTTTCGGGAAAATGCGTGGAATGATGGAATAGGGGAATATCGGGTATCCAAAATAGAGGGAATAGATCTGGTGTTCTCTTCTCCTTCAGCTCACCACTCCATTATTCCATCACTCCACCATTCCCGTTGGAGGAAGCTCTACGGGAGCAGTTCACTGTTAAGGGAGAAGAACGTCGGGAAGGAGGAGAGCCGTGATTACCGAGGAGTTGATGAAATCGATTTCCACAAAAAACCCCGCCAAGATGGTCATGCTTGTGATCGATGGATTGGGCGGCCTTCCATTAGATGGGAGGACCGAATTGGAGCAGAGCCAGACGCCAAATCTCGATAAGCTTGCCTGGAAATCAATCTGTGGACTCGTGGACGCCATCTCCCCAGGAATTACCCCCGGGAGCGGTCCCTCCCATCTGGCCCTCTTTGGATACGATCCCTTCAAATACGAGATCGGTCGTGGGGTTTTGGAGGCCTTGGGAACTGGAATGGAGTTGGCCAAGGGCGACCTGGCCGCCAGGGGGAATTTCGCTACAATGGACGAAGAAGGGGTCATCGTTGATCGGAGGGCGGGCAGGATCTCTACCGAGAAAAACAGGGAGCTCTGCGACCTCTTGCGGAAAGGCATCCAGGAGATAGAGGGAGTGAAGATCACCATCAGCCCGGGAAAGGAACATCGATTCGTCTTCCTCCTCAAGGGCGAGGGGTTGGGAGATGAGCTGACCGACGCCGATCCCCAAAAGAACGGGAGGCCCGGCATCCCGGCCTCTGCCACCTCCGATAGCGCCAAGTTCTCGGAGAGGGTGGTCAATCGTTTCATTGCAGAGGCCACCGGCCTCTTGAGATCCCAAGACTCGGCCAATACCGTCCTCTTGAGGGGTTTCGCTCGATTCCCCGAGCTTCCCACCATGACCGAGATCTACGGGATTCGTCCAGCTGCCATAGCCGTCTATCCCATGTATAGGGGGATAGCCAGATTGGTCGGCATGGATGTTTTGGAAACGGGGGAGGATATCAGGGGAGAGATGAAGACCTTGAGGGATTATTTCGATCAATACGATTTCTTCTACGTTCATATCAAGAGCCCCGATATGTTCGGAGAAGATGGCGATTTCCAGGGAAAGGTGAGGGCCATCGAGGAGGTGGACGAGTTCATACCGGAACTCCTGGACCTCAAACCGGATGTGTTGGTGGTCACGGGAGATCACTCCACGCCCTCCGTGCTCAAATCCCATAGCTGGCACCCCAACCCCATTGTGCTCTTCTCCAAGTTCATAAGAACCGATTCGGTGGAGAGGTTCGATGAACGGTCATGCCTCTTGGGGGGCTTAGGGCGCATTCCCGCAACAAGTATCATGCCCCTCATGTTGGCCAACGCCCTCAAGCTCAAGAAATACGGGGCTTGAGACGGGATATCCCTCAAGATTATCCATGCGGAAGTTTGCCCAACTCCGAAGGACTACCCTGGGACCCTGAGCGTGGTCTGCCGGACGAGGGTGATATCATGACCGACTTAACTCTTTCCCATGGAATGATCGAATATTCGGAAAGTGCAATAGTGGGTATCGAAACTGAAGGGAATGGATCCGTTGTTTTTTCCCCTCAGCCCATCATTCCAGTAATCCATTATTCCGATACTCCAGTTGGAGGGAAACTCCCAGAGTTCCCGTATTATCAACGGGTTAGGGAAATATTGCCAGGAGAAGTCGGGAAGGTCCAGAATCCATGAACCGGCTCATGGAGAAAGGCGGAATCTACCTCCTTATCATCGGTTTATCCGAGGGGAGATGGATTCAAATCGGGCGATTGGGACATCTATTCTTCCATGGAGGATTTTACGGCTATGTCGGATCAGCGAGAAGCGGAATGAAGTCGAGGTTACATCGTCACCTCAAGGACGAAAAGCCCCTTCACTGGCATATCGACTACCTCCTCCAATGCTCGCAAATCGAGATCATCCTCTATGGACAGTGCACGGCGGATAGGGAATGCGCATTGGCTCATGAATTGAGCCTGACGTTTCACTCTGTTCCCGGGTTTGGGAGCACCGATTGTCGATGTATGAGCCATCTCTTCTTCTCCCCTCATCGGAGTTCCCTCTTTAGGGTTGGATATGATGCCATCGGGCGGGTCGGCCTCACCCCGCGGCTCTACTGGAAGAAGCGGTCCATGGGGGCCTTCGACCTTGATGTACTCAGTGGACGAGGCATGAGAGGGGCACCCAAGCATGAAGGCCAGAGGGATCAAAAAATATGGAAAATTAGTCACTTAACGCGAAAAAAGCCTTGACAAATGCGTTTTCTGGTGTATAATACAGTAAATTTGTTGGCCGAGATTCATCGAGGGTAAGGGCTCACTAGAGATTCGGCCAATGGAAGTACCCTTGGTTCTCTCCTTGACAAAACAAAAGGCCTCTCTTGGTATCTATCGAGTAGCCTCTGATCCATCCAATGCCCTTTCACCGAGGTGAAAGGGTTTTTTGCATGGGGTGCAAGGTATTCAATGGGAGGGGACCTATTTGACCGGGGGGAGATCCACTACATCGGCGGGGAGGAGAGAATGAGCTCTTGGGAGCGGGATCCCGTGGCGAGTCAGCCAACTAACACTACCAGGGATCTGTTAGGTGGGAGGAAGATCAGTCTTGCCCAAAGTGCTGGAAAAAAAGGGAAGATTCCCCATGATTCGAGGCAATCCGACTCCCTTTCTTCCAAGATGGTGGAAAACCCGATATGGAAGTATCTCCGGGATATCGGAAATATTCCCCTCCTCACCCGCAAAAGGGAACTGGAGGTTGCCAAGAGGATAGAGGAGAGGGGGAGGGAACGGAGAAAATTGGCCCTGGAGTCTCCCATTGCCCGAATAATCGTCCTCGAGCTCAAACGGCAATTGGAGTTGCACCAGGTGAAAATGAGGGATATTACCCGGGACGGCGAGGAACTGACCAAGGTATCCCCCGAGGAGGACGACTTCCAGAGGAGACGATTTCTGTCTATCGCCGAAAAAGTAGAGGCTTTGCACGGCGAGAGCCAAAAACTGGCCCTCTTGAAGAAGGCGACGACGGAGAAAGGGAAAAGGGGAACCTTGGAGAGGATGCGCAGGGCTACTGAAGCCGATATGTACCGATTGATCTGCTGCCTCAATCTGAAGGATGCGCACATTGAGACGATTATAGAGACATTGTGGCAGGTAGATGAGGATATTACCAAAAATCCGCGCATAGTGAACGACTTGGGGATGGAGGCGGCCCAGTGGAAAAAGGGCATCGAGGACCTGGAGGAGGTTGAATCCAAGTTCAAGAAGGCCACGGGCGAAATGATCCAGGCCAACTTGAGGCTCGTGGTCAGCATAGCAAAGAAGTTTAGCCATCGTGGGCTCCCCTTGCTGGATTTGATTCAGGAGGGAAATATGGGCCTGATGAGGGCGGTGATGAAGTTCGATCACCGAAAGGGGTATAAGTTCAGCACCTACGCCTCGTGGTGGATTACCCAGGCCATCACCCGAGCCCTCGCGGATAAATCCCGAACCATAAGACTGCCCGTCCACTTGATCGAGACGGAAAATCGAATCCACAAGACGTCGCAATCCCTCTTTAAGGAGTTGGGCCGAGACCCCACCAATAAGGAGATCGCGGAAAAGATCGGGTTGCCGGTGGAGAAGGTGGACAAGGTTCTCCATATGTATCGGGAACCCATTTCCCTGGAAACCCCTATCGGCGACGAGGATAGTCGATTCGGGGATTTCATCGAGGATAAGGGGGCGAGCTCTCCCATAGAGGACGTCATCAACCTTCGGTTAACGGAAGAGGTGGAGAAGGTCCTGGCCACCTTGACTCCCCGTGAGGAAAAGATCTTGAGGATGAGATTCGGTATAGGGGAGAGGAGCGATCATACCTTGGAGGAGGTTGGGAAGGTCTTCGGCGTCACCAGGGAAAGAATTCGGCAGATCGAGGCCAAGGCCCTGAGAAAGCTAAGGCAGCCCCATAGAAGCCGTGGCCTTGAGAGCTTCCACGACTGAACATTCCAGTAAGGGTTCAATGTAATAGCTCAGGCCCTCCTGAACTCATAGGATACGTGACCGTTGGGTAGCTCGACGGGAGCTACCCTGAGGTTCATGCCAATCGTAATCTCTTCAGCCCGAATCTCCTTGCTCAACCGGCCAAAGAGCCTGAGGTTATCCCCAAATTCGACCAAGGCAATGGTATACGGAAGGTCCTGCTCAAAACCAGTGGGCGCATAGGACAGTGTGGAATAGGAGATCAGCTTTCCCGTTCCGGTGATCTCGAACCACGCCATTTCCCCGGAGAGGCACTTACAGCAGTCGGCCCTTGGCGGGAAAAAGGACTCCCCGCAACCCTTGCAACGGGTACCCGCCACCCTTCCGCTATCCAATAGGTCGACGAAGTGGTCCACCCTGCTCGTGGTGGTAAAACTGACCGTTCCGAATCGGTCAAATCCCATCTCATCCCCTCCCCAAAATGGTTACGTTGCCATAGATGCCCACACCTCCGATGTTGTGGACCAGACCAACCTTCGCACCCTTTACCTGCATCGAGCCGGCTTCACCCCGTAACTGCAAGACTATGGTCCTCAGCTGGGACCCCCCTGTGGCCCCGATGGGGTGCCCCTTTGATAAGAGGCCGCCGTCCACATTGATGGGGATTTTTCCGCCGATGTAGGTCTGCTTTTCCCGGATCAACTGGGGTCCCCCCCCGGGTTTGGCAAATCCCAGGTCTTCATATGCCATCAACTCGGCAATGGTAAAACAATCATGCACCTCGGCCACGTCGATATCACCCGGACCAACCCCCGCCATCTCGTATGCCTGTTGGGCCGCATCCCTCGCAACGCTCAATCCGGTAAGCGAATCCCTGCCCGCCATATTAAGGGGTGCGGATGCGGCCCCCAGGCCGAGAATCCAGACGGGCTTTTGGGTCATCCGCGCCGCTTTCTCCCCTTTGCCGACGATGATGCATGAGGAGCCGTCGGCATTGGCACAACAATCGAATCGTTTCAATGGAGAAGAGACGACGTCGGAGGTCACTACCTGGTCCAGGGTAACCTCCTTCTGGTACACGGCCTTCTCGTTGATCGAGCCGTAGCTTGCCGCCTTCACCCGAATCAAGGCCAAATCCTCCTCCGTGCTCCCGTATGTGTCGAAGTGGGCTCGAGCGTGCATGGCGTAATAGGCCGGCATCATCGTCCCGAAGGGGGATTCCCACATGATATCCGCGCCCCTTCCCATCCTCTCCTGGGAGTCCGCGGAACTTATTTCCGACATCTTCTGAAATCCGAGCACAAGGACCACATCGTGGAGCCCTGATTTGATGAGGGAGTAGGCCACCCGGAGCCCCATGCTGCTGGAGGAGCACACGCTTTCGATGTAGAAAGTGGGCTTGGGGTTTAAGCCCAGGTATTCCGCCAATACTCCCGCGGGCGTTCTCTGTTTATCGTATTCCGGGGCCGAGCAGATGATGGAGGCATCGATATCCTTTGAGGTCAACCCGGCATCCTCCATCGCCTCCCTGTATCCCTCAAAGGCCAGCTCCCTGATGGAACCCCCATAACCCCGCACGAAGGCGCTCTGCCCCACCCCAATAATGGCCACCTCTTTCCTCATGAGAATCTCCTTGAAGCGAATTTGGGAAAAGAATCACAATCCGCCTAAGGGTAAATAGATTAGACAATCGTTGTCAAGGGAAATTGGGGTGGACTTTCCGGACTTTTCTTGGGAAGGCGGTTGTGAATGGGCTAAATTCAGACACCTAGGAATTCGGAAAAGGAGCTCTGAGCGCGAATGTATATTTTTTCGGCAACCATTATCAGGCAATCGCAGCGGCTGTAAACCCAGTTATGGGTTGAGGGTGGCGTAGACGATGGAGTGGTCGAAAAAATATGTTTGAGCAGCGAGGAGCGACTTTTCCGGAGATCTCGGGTCACTCCGGGAGCATATGAGCGAAGAAATAAGCGCGTTCACTCTTGAAAAGCATATTTCCATGTTAAATCAATAGATTATAAAAAATCTCGGTGGGAAACTCCGGAAACTCCAGAAATTGGGGACGGAGGTTTCCAGAGTCTCAGGGGCATACCAAGAATTGAGCAGTATTGGCAGGTTACGAATTCCATTGATTTACGTCAGAATGGGACGATTCGATTGCGATGAGGGAAATTCCAGGGTGGACATATCCCAACTCCCGTGCATTCAATTACCGCGACATAACCCTAGCCGAGACTCGGCGTGTGAGGTATAGTAGGGACTCGAATGAGAAGAAAACACGAGTTCGTGCGCCATTGCTCATTCCCGCTCACTGAGGGTGATAGCAAAGGAGGTTAGTCCAATGAGTTTAAGGGACAAGTATGCCATAGTAGGGATAGGCTATACGCCGCAGGGTCGCATTCCCGGTAGAACGGCCCTGAGCTTCCAGCTTGAGGCCTGCGCAAACGCGATCGCAGATGCTGGGCTCAAAAGAGAAGACATCGACGGGCTCATCTGTTATCGCGCGTTTCCGCCCGCTTCAAATGAAAGCCCCGTGACCCCTTATCTGGTGTCCCAATACCTGGGATTGTCTCCCACATACATGAGTCAGGATGCCAATTGATCCAGGAGCCACATACAGCACGCAGTTGGCGTGCTCGAGTCAGGGCTCTCCAAGTATGCGATGTTGTCCTACGGTCATAATGCCTTTTCCAGTGATAGCATGCGGCGTTATCTCATCGAGCGCAATCCCGATGATGCGGTGTTCGGTCATTTCGGCGCCGCCGCAGGCTACGCCTTGGCCGCACGAAGGGCCATGCATACCTTTCGCACGGGCCCTGAGACATGGAAACACATCGCCGTTGGGCAGCGGAAATGGGCCAACCTGAATCCGGCCGCCGAGATGTATGGGCGGACCATGACCTTCGATGACTACTACAATGCCAGTTGGACTGTAGAGCCCTTTCGTCTTTTCGACAACTGCCTGATGACGGACGGGGGACGGGCTATTATCATCACTTCCACTGAAAGGGCGCGCGATCTGAAACGTCCTCCCGTTCTTATCATGGGAATGGGCCAGCACAACCCTTCATGCGACGTGCATCAGGCAACCCACCTGGCCGGGCCCACGGGGGCCAAGAAGGCCGGCGAGATGGCCCTAACCATGGCAGGCATCACCCTTGACGATATCGATGCCTGCGAGATCTATGACGCTTTTACCTATACCGTAGAAATTACCTTACAAGACTACGGTTTCTTTGGGCCGGGAGAGGGCGAAGACTGGTTCAAAGATGGAACCATTGAGCCCGGGGGAAGGATGCCCGTCAATACCTCTGGAGGGCAACTCTCCGAGGCCTATTACATGGGTCTTACGCCCCTGTCTGAGGCGGCCATGCAACTGATGGGTCGATGCGGGGATAGACAATTGGGCTCAACCACAAACACCAGGTCGCCCGAGATCATCCTGTGCAGCGACAACGGCGGGATACTTCAGACCCATACCTGTCTCATCTTAAGGAGGTCGTAAACGGTGGATTACAATAAGCCACTGCCCAATGTCAACGAAGATAGTAGGGAGTTTTGGACCGGCTGCAAGGCACACGAGTTGAGGTTCCAGAAGTGCAAGGACTGCGGCCATATCCGCTGGCCGGCCTCCATGATCTGCCCGATGTGTTACTCACGGGATACGCAATGGATCGTTGCCAGCGGAAAAGGCACGGTCTACACCTTTGTCGTTTATCATGTGGCCTATCATCCGGGATTTGATGATGACCTTCCCTATGTGATAGCCGACGTCGAACTGGAGGAGGGACCGCGCCTCCTCACCAACATCGTGGGCTGTAGGCCTGACGAGGTGAAATGTGACATGCCTGTGGAGGTGACGTGGGAGGACATCACAGAGAAATTCAGTGTGCCAAAGTTCAGGCCGATTCCCTAGCATGCGAGAACCGAGCGCAATGGGGTGTTATGTGCTAAACGTTATTGAGAATCCGTCCTGACATTGTTTTCTCAATTTGCCTCTCCAAATGACATCCGCAATCTCCGCCTAGTCGGCACCCTGATGAATTGTCTCGATATCGAGGATAGGCCACGAAAAGGATGAAAACCCCCTTTTACGATGTTATCTGTCGCCGGCCACGCCCGGCAATTCTCCTGATTGGCGTTTGAATTCTTAGATGGGGCCAGTGATGTAGCCCCCGTTTACACCGGACACTCCTAGTGCTAAGAATAAGTTGTAGTGATAGAACTAGAGTTATGACCAAAAGCAGGGATGAGTTGTATATGGGTCCGGTGGAGGTGATCACCTCAGTGGCACGCAGGCGTCGTTGGAACCCGAAAGAAAAAAGGTCCATGGTCCAGGAGGCGGAGAGCCCCGGGATGAGTGTCTCTTCGGTTGCGCGCAAGTATGGAATCCATCCCAACCAGCTGTTTCGCTGGAGGAG
>SMTZ1_10005915_pt1 | contig 12316 bp, 8 predicted proteins | sample DeeMarSWOR136_30_FD_25667 | JGI IMG/M metagenome (IMG submission 25667) | reverse complement strand
AGGACGTGACATTGCTAACTCGTTAGTTCAGACTTCTGATGGGGGATACGCTATTGCCGGAGACACCTATTCCTTTGGCGCTGGAGAGGATGATTTTTGGTTGGTAAAGACTGATGGGTCAGGAAATATGCAGTGGAACAGAACATACGGAGGAGGTCAGTCAGATTGGGCGAGTTCTGTGGTTCAGACCAACGACGGAGGCTACGCTATAGCAGGTCGAACCTTCTCTTTTGGTACTGGTGGGTCATCTGATTTTTGGTTGATAAAAACTGATGGGTCAGGGAACGTGGAGTGGAACCACACATACGGAGGAACAGGTAATGACCGTGCTTACTCTTTGATTAAAGCTTCTGATGGAGGATATGCCTTAGCTGGTGTATTCAATTCTTTTGGTGCTGGAGAGAATGGATTTTGGTTAGTTAAGACTGACTCGCTAGGTAGCATGGAGTGGAACAAGACGTATGGAAAAGAAGCTGGTGCAAACGCGTTGGTTGAAACATCTGATGGAGGATACGCGTTAACTGGTGGAACGAGTTCTCTTGGTTTTGGAAACTCTGATGTTTGGCTAGTTAAGACTGATGGTTCTGGAAACATGCAGTGGAACCATGTATACGGAGGAGAACGTGATGATGGTGCTACCTCGTTAGTTGAAACCTCTGATGGAGGATACGCTCTAGCTGGCAACACACAATCTTTTGGTGCTGGAGGCTCTGATGTTTGGTTTATACGGACTAATGAACAGGGCATTCCAGAGTTTCCATCATGGGCGCCAATGCTGCTTACACTCGCTACATTAGCAGTTATTCTGGCGGTTTACAGAAAGAGACTGCCCAAAACACCAAACAACTAACAAAAAACATCATTCATATTAGAAGACTAATAATACTTCTATGTTGAAAAACAGTCTTTTCAGGAAAACCAAACAGCGAACAAGTAACACCCAAAAAGAGAACTAAATCACCCCAGAAATTCATGAAATAGAAGACGATTCGCCATCCTGTTTCATCAACAGAAACCTTTGCACAGCCAATATAGTTGGCGCATGAGTTATCTTGCCAGCCAAAAGCATTTTCTTTATATCGTTAACGGAAACGAGTTTTACATTTATTTGCTCCGTCTCCTCCAGCCTCTGCACTCCCTTCCTTAGGTCTTTAGCAAAAAAAAGATGAGCTGTCTGAGTGCTTCTCGACAAAGGGTGAAAACAACCCATGCTAACGAGCTGACCAGCTCTGTAACCGGTTTCTTCTTCAAGTTCACGGAATGCACTTTCTTTAGGAGTCTCTCCATCTTCAATGTGTCCGCTTGGAATCTCAAGACTCAAACAGTTTCTAGGATACCTGAGAATCTCGATCATCACAATATTGTTATCTGTGAATGGGAGAACAGACACGAAATCTCTTAACTCGACTTTTGTAAATATTTTCTTCTGACCGCTAGGCAAAATCACACTATCAGCGAACACTGACACGAAGTCTGAGCGGCAGAGAACCTTTGTATCAATCAGTTTCCATTTTCTCAACAGGCTCAACTTCCCAAATATTATTGGTTAGATTCCTATTGCACTTCTAAACGGAAAGAAGAAATATTAAAAGTGATTCCTTTCCAATAAAAGACCTGAACAAAACGTATATCTGCACCAAGTAATAACGAAAATTCCTGTTTGGAAGTGTGTTAGAGATGACTGAACCCTTAATTTCAAGTTACAAAAAGCTGCTGGAAAAAACAAAGAACATGGTTACTCTCAATTCAGCAGCCGCAATTCTCCACTGGGACATGGAGACGATGATGCCTCCTAAGGGAATCAATCTGCGGAGCCTACAGCTGGCTATGCTTAGCCGATTAGCTCACAAAATGAGCACTGACCCCGAGATTGGACGGTTGCTGGAAGAGACAATGAAGCATCGGGAATACAGCAGCCTAGATCCCGTTCACAAAAGAAACCTGTATCTGATAAAGAAGCATTATGATGAGCAGACAAAGCTTCCCGAAGAACTTGTCGTCGAAACCTCGAAACAAGAAGCCATAACAATTGACACATGGAAAAAGGCGAAAGCCGCCAAAGATTTCCTTAAATTCAAGCCTGAACTTGAGAAACTCTTTAACTTGAAGAAACAGGCAGCAGAAATTTTAATGAAAGTCAAAGAAACCGCTACGCCCTACGATGCGCTGATAGACATTTTCGAACCAAAAATGACCTCTGAAACCATCAGCAAAGTTTTCAAAGAACTGAAGGAGGGCTTAACCTCTCTGCTACGGAAATGTGAAGCATCACCCAAACAGCCTGACACATCAATCCTCAAGCTCCGAGTCCCCATTGAGAGGCAGCAGAAAATCGGCAAGTCACTTGCTGAATTCATCGGCTACGACACAGAATCGGAGGAGGCTGGAGGCAGGATTGACAAGACGGAGCATCCTTTCACAACAGGATACTACAATGATGTGCGAATCACAACACACTACTACGAAAACAAGTTCGCTTCCTCCATCTTCTCTGTCCTTCATGAGGGGGGTCACGCCCTGTACGAACAGAACCTGAAATCGGAATGGATGTTCCAGCCAGTGGGAGACGCGTGCTCCATGGGGTTCCATGAATCCCAGTCCCGCTTCGTAGAGAACATTGTGGGAAGGTCCAGCGAATTCTGGACTTATTTCCTGCCCAAGTTGAAGAGGCTCGCTGGCCGAGACCTGTCTGACGTGGATTTGGATGATTTTCTCCACGCAATCAACCATGTTAGGCCATCAAAGATTCGGGTTGAGGCAGATGAGGTCACTTATTGTCTCCATGTTATCATAAGGTTCAACCTTGAAAGAGACCTATTCGCAGACAAAATAACTATAGATGAGCTTCCGCAGATCTGGAACGAAAGCTACAGGCAGTATCTGGGCGTGACTGTTGAGCATGACTCTGAGGGCGTGATGCAGGATACCCATTGGGCCAGCGGATTATATGGCTACTTCCCAAGCTACGCTCTGGGGAACATCTACAGCGGACAGATACTCACCAGCATGGAGAAGGATATTCGGAACTGGAGGGAGCAGATTTCTAAGGGCGACTTCAGAAACGTTAGACAGTGGTTAATCAAAAACGTTCACAGACAGGGAAACCTATACAACCCACCTGACCTCATTAAAATAATCGCTGGAACAGAACTTATTGTCGACCCCTACCTCAACTACCTGCAAAAGAAGTATTCAAGGCTTTACGGTTTCTAGTCGAGATGTTGTTTTATGCTCTTTCTCAGGGCACACGCTGAAGTCCAATCAAGGAATTAATCGAACCAGGCCAATAAGCAAAAATGGGCAGTCTCACAATAAGGTTTAAAAGAGGATATTTGGTTAAAAGCTGTAATCTTGTTGGTGGAGCAGGAAATGGTTGAATTTCCAGAGGAAGTTGTAAAGAAAGCGTTTGGCGCTGCAGATGGTAGATGCGAATGCCTACTTGTAGAACATGGACATGGCTACAATTCTATGTGTATGAGAGTACTCGATTGGAATAAACGAGGACAATCTTTCAAGGCACCCGATGGCGAAAAAGGTTGGGAAGCACATTTCATAGTAAGCCCAGAAAAGGGCGGAAAACCTACACAGCAAAACTGCGAAATACTCTGCTGGGACTGCTACAGCAAAACGGTCAAAACTAAATAATTTCAACTGCCCTCTTTTTTGGCTTTAATCCAGCTAATCTCAACATGTTGTAATGTTCGCATCAAAATTCTTATATTCTCATAGATAACAAAACTATTTCCATGGTTGAAAAGGCCACCGACAGCAGTCAATTCGCCATTAGCACATGTATATCAAATCTAAACGAAAAAATTAAGAACATGCATTATGGCAATCGCATGTGTTCATTAGTGCCTAGGTTCTTCGATCTGATGCTTTTTCCACTTTTTTGAAGGTTGAGCTCTATCGTCAAAACTGCTGAAGGGGACCAAAATTCAACCTAGAAAAATGAAAAAATGAGTGAAAAAAGAATGAAGACTTGGAAAAACAAACCGAAAATTTCTGTTATCGTTTTGGTTCTAATGTTAACTATGGTTGCATCGCTTATTGCTTTCATGCCAGCAGTCAACGCCGCGAATATTCCTACCTACGCCTTCCTTTCAGTAGCTCCTAACCCTGTGGGAGTCAATCAGGAAGTGACAATTATGATGTGGCTGGACAAGATTGATCCTACAGCATCAGGTCCAGCGGGTAGTAGATTTGGAGGTTTCACAGTCACAATTACAAAGCCAAATGGATCTACTGAGACCCTTGGGCCATTCACATCAGATCCTGCATCATTTGCATTTACCTTATACACACCTGACCAAATTGGCACATACACTCTTGAATTCAATTTTCCCGGACAGCAAATAACAGGCATTGGTGGAATCGTTCCGGTACCCGTTGACAACTATTATGAACCAAACAGTTTCACAACAACGCTTACAGTACAAGAAAACCCAATAACTATATTGCCTCAAACTCCTGTTCCAACTGACTACTGGACACGACCAATAGATGCTCAAAACCAAGAATGGTACACAATATCAGGAAACTGGCTTGGAATAGGAGCTACAACTTTCGGCAACACAGCATATAACATGTCCGGAAATTTCAACGCTTACAGTAGAGCACCTAGAAGTGCCCATATTGTTTGGACAAAATCATTAACTTTCGGAGGATTGATTGGAGGCGAATTCGGAGGAACTTCTGCAAGCAACTACTACACAGGAAAGTCTTACGAGCCGGCATTTACCCCCCCAGTAATCATTAATGGAGTGCTTTATTACAATGAGCCTCTTCCGCCAAAGAACGGTTACTATGCTGTTGACTTGCGCACAGGCGAAACAATATGGCACCACGAGAGTTACGGTCCAGTAACAGAGGTGGGTGCAGTTGGGCTATTAGGCACTCCTGCCTACGCAGGAATAACATGCGGACAAATATTCAACTATCGCTCACCTAATGAAGTAGGAGCTCGAGCTTACCTATGGTTCGCAGGCTCTGCAGGACCCGCTGGCGCGGGTTTTGGGGCGACACCGTTTTGGTATATGTATGATGCAGAAGAGGGAGATTTAATACTAGAAATGGATAATGTGACAGCCGGAGGTTCAAGAGTACAGGGACCAAATGGGGAATCATTGTATTACTACATAGGCACCAACTGGCTCGCATTATGGAACTCAACCAAAGCAATCGGAACAGGGACACAATTCAGCACAGGCCTTTGGACCTGGAGACCCCCCACAGGAACGAAGATTGACTGGAGGAATGGAATACAATGGAACGTTACTGTACCAGCAGTTCCTGGTCAAGCTATCACTTTAGTGGGTAATGGTATAATACTTGCCACTACCGGCACTTTCTTTGTTCCATTTGATTGGCAAATGGAGATAGCTTATGATATGAAAACAGGGCAACAATTGTGGATTCAAAACCGAACAACCCCCACTGGGATAACTTCCTTCGGGCTGATGGGAGTTTTGAAGGACGGAGTTTACACAGAATTCGACAAAGGAGCGATGCAGTGGCGCGGCTATTCTGCCTTAACAGGAAGAGAAATTTGGGGTCCAACTGAACCGTACACGAACGCTTTTGGCTCTCAACCCTCTGACTCTCACAGTGCTTACGGAAACCAATACTCAGTGGCCATTGACGGTATCCACGCTTTAGATCTTCAAACTGGCCAAAGACTATGGGATTTCTACGCTGACCCTAGTGGAATCGACTATCCGGGATTCGCCACTTACCCATTCTTGGCTGGAGACCTCACAATTGCTGACAGAATAGTCTTTGCACCTACTGGCAATTCTCATGGTGACCCCTTATTCAGAGGATGTAAACTTTACGCAATTGACGCCATGTCCGGAGAGCAAGTTTGGAGTATAACTGGATTCTTTTTAGGCACCCTGCCAATCGCAGATGGCTACCTTGTAGGTCATAACGGATATGACAACCAACTCTACTGTTTCGGCAAGGGACAAACCGACATCACAGTCACAGCACCACTGACCAGTGTACCAAAAGGGTCCACTGTACTGATACAGGGCACAATCACAGACCAGTCTCCTGGCGCAGAGGGCACCCCCGCCATAGCTGACGAATACATGAGCGAATGGATGGAGTACCTCTATATGCAGCAATCATGCCCAGCAGATTTGAAGGGTGTTCCAGTGAAGCTGGAAGCCTTCGGTTCAGACGGCAGCTACATTGAAATAGGTACAGTCACAAGCGACGCCTACGGCAACTTCAAGAAGGAGTGGTCTCCCCAAGACGAAGAACTGTATACAATCATGGCTACCTTCGGGGGCTCAGATTCCTACTGGAGTTCATATGACGCAACAGGCCTATCAGTGGGTCCAGCAGCAGCACCATCAGGTCCCATAGAACCTGAACCATCAGCACCTTTAATCACCACAGAAGTAGCCATAATCATAGCCGTCGTTGTAGTCGCAGTCGTAGGCATCGTTGCATACTGGGCACTAAGAAAACGAAAATAAACCCAAAATTTTCCCTCCCTTTTTTTATGGGGAGATAAGCATTGAGTGACTGGGACTGAAAAGGCTCAAGCACGGAAAATGAAAACTAACCCCAAGCGATAGTAGAAACTTTGAGGTTTTACATTTATTTCCTCTCAATTTGCTTTTGCAGAGCCTCAGCAAACCCCACTTTCAAAGCTCTATTCTTTCATGCTTTATGACCTTTTCAAGATCACAGTCTACAAAGTTACGCACGCATTTCGTCCTATTATACTTCCATTTGCATTTTTCCTCTACCTAACGGGATGAAATGCTGTATCTCCTCAAGTGGAATCTCAGTAATGCTTCTTTTCAAAGCTTCAGAAACTTTTTTGGACAATTGATGTCTTATCTGTTTGGCAAGCTGGCTGCTTTTCTGCTCTCCCGGAACAATCTCCACATAAACGTTCGTCTGAAAGGCGATAGCGTCCACAGGTCCCCCAACAACCAATGTTTCCTCCTCGCCAATTTTAACCCCAATAGCAACCTGCAAAGGAACACCGCGAACAAAAGTTTTGGACCCGCGGATCATAAACGACCCCTTCTTGAGGAACTGTCCAGAAGGAGGATTTTTACTCACCTGATCAGGATTGACCCAGTAGACATTCACTGCGCCCAACATTTCCCTCCAAGCTCTAGAGTAGGAGGCTGCGAGCTGGGCTGCTTCGTTGACGGTCTGTTCTGGCGCAGTTTTTCCTTCTGTTTTGATAAGCACGAAGGGGGCTCCCAGAATTTCAGCGTGGAAAACAAGGTCGTGCGGTTCCATGTGTCTTTTTATAAGAATCTCGTTTGTTGTGGCGTCTCTGCCTCCAATCACAAGGAAACCGTCAGATGAGCGGAACCACCTGAACTTCTCAAACCACTCCTTTTTTCTTCTCTTGGCAAGTGGTCGCTGAGTAGCTTTCGCCAGTGTAACCTGTTTTTCAGCCTCTTCGATCTTGACTCTGGTCTCTTGCAGTTTCTTCTCTGCGCCCCTAAGCTTCTTCTCAGCTTTTTTGGACCGTGAGTAATATTTGTCCGCGTTTGCTTGGATGGAATGCCGGAGGTTGATAGAGAAAACTCTGTTTTCCACCGAAACATGAAGAACTTGGTTTGATGGCTCCAGAGAGTGGAAGTAAACATTAGGAAGACGCTCAGCTCGTTTTCCCTCCTCGATAATTGAGATTATTTCTTCCCAAGATTTGCCGCTTCTTTTCTTTTCCATGATTTCTTGCAGGAGAGATTGCAGGTCTCCGAAGTGTAGGTAAATCAGGTCTCCGATAGTCTTGTTTTTTATGATCGGCTCCTTCAAATTCTCCAAAGCTTTCTGTTGCTTCTGAAGAATCCGTTTGTATCTAGCGACCTCGCTCTCAACTTCTTCGGTGGTTTCGTCGCCCCTCTCCGCATCGGTTATCTTAGCGTAGTAATCGTCAAGGGCACTGCTGAAGTTCTCATACCTCTTTTGATCATATTGGTCATACTTTTTCAGCGGCACAGGAGTTACGTCAATCCACTCGTTCTTTTCATCGCTTACAATGCGAGGCTCTATCGTTTCTGAGTTAATTAAGGAGAGAAGGTTCTGGAGCTGATTGAAGATACTGTCAAGTTCATACTCGGTTAGAGAACTACATTCCATCTTTTTGTTAACATCTACGCGGAGAAGTATCTCTTCAGCATAGGTTCCGCTGATGCTCAAAGAATTAGTTAGCCCCCTCACTATTTCAGTTTCTCCAAGCTTTTTAATTTCCAAAAAGTCTTGAGGGCTCAGCTTAAGCGGGTTCCTTCCTCTTGCAGGGGGATGCAGGAAGATTTCGCCACGCAGAATGTTTCTGTCCCGCATTCTCTTATATGTCATAGCTTGCAGAATCTTGCCCTCCGGATCAACTAGGATAATGTTGCCTCCGCCGAAAAGCTCTGAAACTAGCTGGAAGTCGCCTTGTCGCGTGCTGATTTCTGTGATTGCTATTCGCTCGAATTCATGTTGCCGAACCTCTTTGACTACGCCATTATCGAGGAATTTTCTGAGGCTCATGCAGAATGAAGAGGGCTTTTTTGGTGTTTCATGTATGTAGGAGGTTAGATGGAGCCGTTTTCCAGCTTCAATGAGCAGCTGCAGTCGAGGCTGGTTTGGTCTCCGGAGCTTGAGGAGCAATGTTTGGGTGCCAATTTGATAGATTTTGGCGACATGAGCACCTTTAGCCAATTCGTTAATTTCATTGGTGACTGCAGCCACATCGAAGCTTGTCATTACTTCCTTCAACATTTTTGCCTCAAGAGACGAGGAAACGGCTTTCCAGCATTACTAAGGGAGAGCGCCTCGTTCATATTCCTTTTCTGTTTTATGTTACTGCATAAAAAGGGTGCCGTCCCGAAATGGTGCAGTTCATCGTGGGAGCGGGCAGCTATTGCGTTGTTCTGGAAGTCTGCTTTCGAGTCTATGTCACGATTTTCTGTGGAGAAGCTTCCTTCAAGCTTTCTCTTTCAAAAGTTCCTTCTTTCGGAATCTTTACGGTTTTCTTATGGGTAGTTCTTTGCGACATTTTCTGAGCGCCTATCCAGTATAGTGTCCATCCGGTCATCCAAAGTAAAATGGTGAGGGGTAAAAGAACAATAATCTTTACTCGATGCCACAAATGTTCATTGCCTTTCGACTCTTTCATCTAAACTCACAGTCGATTGTTAAAATGAAAAGCATGTAAAGCTCTTATGAAATGTAGCTACAGATTTGGGATATGAACAACTATTTTTTTGGATGGGCATTCTGTTCTGCACGTAAAAGCCCTTTATGCATTATCCCGCAAAGAAAAAAATGAGAACATATGATTCCAAGGATGTTTTCCTGTCAGAACAAAGAATCAGTGGCCAGTATTTACAATTAATAACATGTAAGTCTTTGATGTGATATATACTTAGGAGAGTGACAAGCTTTTGAGGGCTAAATGTGGCCAAACAAACTGACAATTAACCACTAGAAGTTCTTTTTCGTATACGTGGTATCAACATTGGAACCGAACGCTTATATTTTCGGTACTCTTCTCCGAACACTTCCTCGCTTTCTTTTTCCTCTTTTTTGGCAAGCCGATAATACAAGACGGCTATGACTGGCCATAATAAAAGTGTAAAGAAGGTAGTCCATTCAAGATTCATTCCGAGAGTAAGCAATAGAAATCCTAGATATTGCGGATGACGAACGTGCGCATAGATTCCTGTTGTTACAAGTTGGCCTTTAGCTTCGTGAATTCGTTTCCAACCAAAAACGATTAGGAGTATCCCTGTTACAATGATTATTGTTGAGAGGGGAAATATGACATATCTGAAAACAATGAAGAACAATTCTTCCCCTATCAATCCTCTAAGAAGGAATTCCAACGTATATACTTCAGTGTATCCGAAGGCCCACATAAAAAAATACATTGTCAAGGGAATCCCATACATCTCAACGTATAAGGCAACTATGAATGCTAAGTAAACGCTGGCGGGATGGCGTGCCAGCTTTCCTCGGTATGGAAGAAACAGGAAGAAGATAGAGAAGAAACCGATGCTTAAAATCACGAAGAACCAATTTACCTCAAATAAACCCTTTACGCTGAGAAAAACATAAACAACTGACAGTGCCAATGCTAACAGTATAACCAGTATTAGGTCTTTGATTTTCCACATCCTTATTTTCACACCCCATTTTTGCCTTTAGTAGAAGCAAGTTAGATATGATTGCTACATTTTGTGCTTGATGATCTTTCAGTAATTATGTATAATTGTTTGAAATATGGTTTTTGTGGTTAATATACAGTGCATGTGTTCGGGTTGTATGCTATGAATAATCGCCTGAATATACACATCAAGAATATTCTATCTAAAAACTAAATCTTAATAGGATGAATTTACTTCAATATACTATAGATTCATTTTAATGGTGTTCTACGATGGGTGCTAAAGTTATGAAAGGAAAATACCGAGCGTTTGTCCTTATTGATGTTGCTCCTGGGAAAGAAAGAAAAATTGCGGAAAAGCTCCTAAAATATAATGAAATTGTGGAAGTGCATCTGATAACTGGTGAGTATGACATACTGGCTGTGCTTGAATTCGAACTTTACGGCAAACAAGTTTTCACTTCCTTCCAAGAAACAGCCTCGAAATTTGTCTTGGACAAAATCAGGAGATTGGGATTTGTCCAGAACACAAATACCATAATCCCAAGTCTTTCATTATCAAAGGCAGATTAGGTTTAATGATAATCTTATAGTCCTTAATCCAGCTCTATCCAAAATACTTCACTAAGTAATGGCAAATTTTCTTCAAGGTTTAATGAACCGTTTATCTAACTATCAGCACTGAACTTCTTGCATGTATACTTATGTCGTCGCTGACGCTGCCAAGCAGGTATCTTCTTACGCTGCTTAATCCTCTGCTTCCGATAACTATGAGATCGACATTCGCCTTTTTTGCAACCTTAATTATTGTTTCTGCGGGGCTACCGTACTCCAACATCTTGTTGAATGAAATGCCTTTGATTTTGGTTGATGCATCTTTTAGGATACATTCGCCAACTGTCCCAACACAATCTACGACTTGCGGTCCTCCAATTCGAATGAGCTTGTCTTCCTCAACATGCAACAAAGCCAAGTTTGCGCTATAGTTCTTGGCTAATTGAATCGCAAATTCAAGCGCCTTGTCTGCATGCTTAGAGCCATCAACAGCTGTGAGTATCTTCTCAACTTTTGGTTTCTTTTTAACTATGAGGACAGGGCATTCAGCATGTCTTGCAACTTTCTCAGTAACGCTTCCCAAAGAATAACGTTCAGATTGATTTACAGCACGATTTCCTATAACAACTAAATCGTATCCTTCATCCTTAACTAATTGAAGAATGAATTCAGCTGGGTCTTCGGAGGTAACTAGCCTAGCATCAACCTCTATTCCAGCCTCTCTGAACAGTTCCTCGGCGTTTCTGATGATTTTTTTGCCCGCCTGCAAATACGCTTCATCAATTCTATGCAAGATTGATGGGGGTAACTGATACTGGGCTTTCAGTTCGGGATGCATAAATTCGTGTGAGACAACATGGACCACAGTCACTTTTGAATTAAACTTTTTAGCGATTGAAGAAGCAAGCATTTTGGCGTGAAGACAAGAATGCGAACCATCTACTGGAACAAGTATCTTCCAAAAAAAATGTTCTTTTCTCATGATTCTCTTTAATACCTATCCGAAGTTGCATATTTTAAGTTTCTTGATTGTGGTTAAAATGGTATTACAGTTTCACAGAATTCTCACATTTTATCTTTAAGTATGTGCGTCAAGTCGGTTTTGGTGAGTATACCAATTAACTTTTTAGAATTAACCTCGTCAACAACGGCAATACGCCCTATTGCGTGTACTCCCATTTTCTTGAAGGCATCTAACGCAAGCTCTTGAGAGTAAACAACAACAAGGTTCCTACGGGCTATATCGCGAACTAGAACATTGTCTCTTTCCCCTTTTTCGACTTTCGCGGCATCCTCCAAAGTCATCATTCCGATGAGGTCTTTATGTTCATTAATTACTGGATATCCTGTGTGATGGTGTTTTGCCATAAAATCTAAGAATTGGTTGACGGTGAAATCTGAAGATACCGTCTTGACATTCTTTGTCATAATATCTTTCACTTTGAACTTGGAGAGTACAGCTATTTCTCGTAGGGGTCGAACTGGAACAGGCACGTAGGCTTCTTTCATTTCGTTGAGTTCTTTTAGGGCATTATTTCTTTTTTGGACAGCTGTTTCGATCACGTGTGCAAAGGCATCTGGTTCAAGTTCAATTACTCCAGTGTTTATCACTCCAGCCTCTACTGCAGA
>SMTZ1_10005914_pt1 | contig 12316 bp, 8 predicted proteins | sample DeeMarSWOR136_30_FD_25667 | JGI IMG/M metagenome (IMG submission 25667) | reverse complement strand
GACGCATAATTCAAAAGATCTGTTGCCAGAAGATTTCCTGTATTATTATCAGAAGCACCATTTTCATTTTCGAAGATACAGTTATATCCCACATTATATATACCTGGTTCAGATTCAAAAGCAGAGATTCCCCCATCACCCGCTCCGTACACATCCATCACTTCGCATTCAAATGCAGATATGATTTTCTGCCGATATTCATCCAGCAACATTTCAGAGGTTGTTAAACAAGCCTTAATCCAGGGAAATCTCAATTTTCTTTTTTCTGCACGACATGCCAGTAAATAAATTGCAGTAGTATAACCAAAAATGTACGGAATCTTTATTTTTGTCAATATTTTTAGATGCTGATCGGCGATTTCATCTGACATATTTACACCGCTTAAGAATATTCTTCTGCTCAGAAGATGATAAAGCTTATATTTTAGCGAGAGTTTAGAGGTAGGAAATACAGAACGTCCACCCAGGACAAGTAATTTATCACCTAACCTATACCCGGTTCTGTTGAGGTAGTAATATCTCATGGCTGTCACATAACTGAAAGATTTTATATCAATTCTATATTTCAATGGATCTCCTGTAGATCCCCCCGTCGCTACATTTCTATATTTTATATTAGATATATTTTTTGGTATAAATTTCTCCGGAGACTTAATTATATCTTCTTTCGTGAGTATCGGGATTTTTGGCAAATCATGTACATCCTCAATATCAGAAGGAGTTAAACCATTGTGATCAAAAAGATTCTTATAGTACTGTGTGTTATAATAGGCATGATCAATGAGATCTCTTAAACGCTGATTCTGCCAGGTCCGAATCTCATCGGGTGTCCAGGAGAACATGTCTTTTATCATGGCATAATATTTCATTACTTCCGTGCCCATATATCTATCAGCCACTGGTACAATAATCTTTTCATTTAAGAAATTGATCAGACTCATAATTTGATTTTTTGCACAAAAAGTTCTTGTTCTGAGTGATGTGTTATTAATTTTGTTAGGACTATATGATAATAGGAAATTTAGTGAACATGTGATCAGGATGCAAACAGGTTAGAGGAGATAGAAAATCTTGATATTTTGAGTTATATGCGAAATATGACGAGATAACCTATAATCGTAAATTCGTGGATAAGAGCTCCTATTATTTTTTGCTGTCAAAGGTAATAGGATAAGGGTAATAACGAGGTGCAAATTATATTATTCTGACAAATAACTCGAATATTACACGAATCCTGTCTAACAAGGTATATGCAAGGCAAATTTGCAGTAATGGCCTTGTTTAAAATCAACCTGTATAATACCATCTACTTTTTCCAGCTTTTCGCGAACCAGATCCAGTCCGATCCCACGACCTGAGAGCACATCAGCATTCTCAGAAGTAGATATACCTGAAATAAATATGGTACTTATAATCTGATCCTTGTTCCAACCGTCAATGTCCTTTTTAGACCATTTACCCATACGTTGTGCTCGTTCGCGTAGTCTATCAAGCTGCAAACCGCGACCGTCATCCCGGACTGAAAAACCGAATTCGTTCTTGTTTTTGAAACTACTGATTTCTATTACACCTGAAGAAGATTTGCCCGCAGCCTTTCTTTCTTCTACCGTCTCAATTCCGTGGGCAATAGCATTGCGCAACAATTGAACCATAATATCTTTTACGAGAAACTGTTTTTCATAGGGGATATCGTTCAGACTGAATTTCTTTGTTTTAAGAACAATATCTTTACCCGTATCGGTTCCCAATTGATTCACCAGATTTTGAAATGATTGCAAAATAATTTTGTTTTCATGGCTGCGTTTGAGACGCATTTGGGAATGAATCTGGCTGATCCGTTCCAGTAATCCTGAGGCAGTGTCGATACTCATCTGGATTTCATTAATACCCTCATTCAATATTTTCAGGTCTGTGATTGTGACTGTATCCTCCTGTCTCTGTAATTCAGTGATGCGGTCTTCCAGAGTATGGGCCTGGTCGGTAAAGAAGTTCAAGGTTAACATACTTGCATTACCCTTGATCATGTGTATCGAGCGGTATATTTGTTTTAGCATTTCCGGGAATTTTTGCGGTTCTTTCTCTTTGAGCAACAAATCTCGGATAGTATTTAATTCGTTCTGAACCTCGAGCAGAAATTCCCTTAAAAGTTTTGGATCGACCTGAAGCAGAGTTAACAGCCAATTCATCTGCCGTTCGGATTTTTCCTGCGATTTTATCAGCTCTTCAGCGAGTCTTTTTTCCTGGGTAATGTCGTTGACGGTTGCAATCAGGTGGTCGGTATTACCTGTACCGGTATCGATTTTACTAAATTTGAAATTGAGGAATTTTATTCTATTCTTACCAAAATCCAATTTGATTTCACTCATAGGATTTAAATCATCGAGTACAGTATCCGAAGTATCAATATTGAAAGCAACATCAAGATAATCCGCGACTGTTTCCACGTTTTGTTTATTAATTTTATCCCTGATAAGATCGATGAAATTGATCCGGGCAAGATTATCCTGTTCAAATATATTCTCCAGTGCCTTTGAATACTGGTTTCCGATCTCATAGGCAGGATTCATAAGAAAAAGACCTTCTTCTACATTCTGTAATATGTTATCGGTTTCTTTTTTTGCCGTTTGGAGTTTCTTGTTCTTACCGATAACCCGGATTTCAAGAAAGACGCTGAGAATGGTTAATAGAATAACCGGAATCAGAAAGGCCGGTTGCAGATAAAAGGGCAATTCGACATTTAATTGAACTTCGACCGGCGTTGGATCGACATTAAAATCACGATCACGGGCGCGTACTTTAAATGTATGAGCTCCAGTGGCAAGTTCGAGAAAAATATGAGAGGTGTTTTTGGAAAAATTTGACCACTCGTTATCATCCATACGGTATGAATATTGAATTTGTTCATCGGGAGTATTTTTCCACTGATCGATCCCACGCCAGGATATAATCGTATTACCAGGCTGATAGACTTTTGGATCAAACATGGTAATCCTGGTTTCGGGTGGTGCATGATCCCTGCTGAAGCGGACCGTCCACACATCTGCATTCACCTCATGCCCAACCTGATCTAACACCCGCCGGTGCCATTTCCGGGAAGTTTTATTGATCCAGATTTGACCTGTTTTGCCCGGTTTTAAATCTCCCCCTTCGTGCAGGATTGTCAGAGCGTCAGGAAATATACCGGTTGTCCAGGTTCTCGAATCAAAGCGGCAGATATCTTTATCGGTTGCTACCCAGACCGAACTATCTGATTCAACATAAATACTTTTAATAGAATTACTGAGTAAACCATCCTCAACGGTATATTGTTGCCACTCTTCTCCGTTAAAACGAAACACACCATAGTTTCGTGATCCGTACCAGACTTCACCGCTGCTGCTGGAATATATCGCGTCAGAATGATTCCGCAATTCAGGTGGATTAGAAATAATCCGCCATGTTTCGCCGTCAAACCAACATCCGTTGATGCCGGCCACCCACATCCGGCCATCTTTGGTCTGTCCGATTCCGTAGACGCCAAATTCATTCTGCGGCAGTGTATAATGGATAAAGTTTTCCGGATCATTTTCCGGATCCGGGAATTTTAATATACCCCCTATATGTCCCTTCTGAGTCTGAATATCCACGGCACCGGCAATCCAGAGTTGGCTGTCACGATCCTCAAATATACCTCGAAAATCAATATTCCAGGACAGGTTGGGGTAAATCTACAAATGCCAGCTATTGCCGTCAAAATAGGCTGTTGCTGAAGTACCTTGCTGGCTGCCTCCGGCCCATAATCGCCCCGATCGGGTGATGAAAAGCACCTCGGGATAATCCATCAGACCGTCTTCGCTCCCATAGGAGTACCACCGGTCTCCATCATAACAAACCACACGGTTTTCAGCCGCAAGAAACCATTCTCGCCCGGCCTGATCGACACATGCGAAATTTAATCCCTGGTAGGTCACCCAGGTTGCTTTCGTGTAATCAAGTTGAAAAACTTCGTTTCGCTTACCGGAAATCCAAATAGAGCCGTCACTTGCTTCCAGGAGCAGAATCCGGTTAGAAGGAGGAACCGGTACCCCAGGGGAACGGTACTGAAACCACTGATTATTTCTGTAGGCCATCAACCGGCCCAATCCACCAACCCAGATGGTACCATCTTCGGTCTGGATGATGGAACAAAAGATATTATCGCCACCAAAGTAGTCACTGAGACGTAAATAAGTTTCTTTATCTTTTTCAAAATAGCGCAAGCCATGATCATGTTGTTGTGTGATGACCCAGATCCGCTCATCACTAGTCTGTGTGATCTTTATACCATTGTAAAATTGTTTCGCTTCCGGCTCGGCCAGCCTCAGTTTAAATTGCATCGGTACCGGCTTCGATGAATTGTAGGTAGCATTAATTAGCTTGCCCGACAAGCCGTTTTCATAACCGATGGCCAGCCAAAGTAAATTGTTTTTGTCGATAAAAATTTCATCGATCCAGAACGATTCCTGAATCAGGTATTTTGCATTCATTGGAATAAATCTAACCGACGGCATACTGTCAGCTAACTGGTTGCTTAGCGCTTGGCTGGTATAAAATACACATTGATTGTTTTTCAAATATATCAATCCTTTATCCAGGCCGCATAAAATTGCACCATCGGGCATTTCGCAAATACTGCGGACAGAAAAGGTAAGAGATGTATCATCTGGAAAAATAGGATGCCATTTCTCTCCGTCGAAACGGCTTAAACCACTCTCACTTCCAGCATAAATCGAACCATCATCAAAAACTTTCATAATGTTAACCGGCGTGCCCCGAAGACCATCCGATGGAGTATATAAAGTCCAATCTAAACCATCATAGTGTATAACACCCTTATCCACACCAAACCACATTTCACCCTCGGAAGTTTCGATCATGCATCGGACACCCTTGGTGTTCATTTCCGGGTAATGTTTCCAGCGCCAGTATTCGTTAGAGTGGATTAGTTGAATGAGGCTGATAGTTGCGGATAGCCAATGTAGGAGTGGAAATAATGAAGAATATCACGGGTATAAAAATCGCAATAATAGATTTTTGCATATACCACTGTCCGGAATAGATTAGTTGATCTTTAACCAATATATATAATTGTTCTTTTTACCTGATATTATACTATCTTCGTATGAGAATACTAAATCTTTAATATTCAACAATTTATTCTGTTATAATAAGTCATGTTCTTTACATCCCGAAGTTCAGGAACCACAATCTGGCAAGTGGTGTGTATTATTACCAGATTGAGGCAGGAGAATATCGTCAGGTTAAGAAGATGATACTGATCAAATAGATTGCGAATAAAACTCACACTTTATTTCAATAGCTAGAATAGTTATTAGCACCTGAAATTTGATTTTTAAATTTAGGATTTATTTCGGATGTACAATTTCGAAATTAAAAATTCCCCGAATCTCAGCTTTCGGCCGGACTTACTACACCTAAGGAGGGCTCTCGCTAGCGCTCGAAAAGTGGTAAATCCTTTTTAAGAAAAAAAAGCTGGTTTCCTGTTTCCGATTTTCGGTTTTCATTCCTGATACTCCTGTTTTTATCGCTAAAGCTTAACTATTTTGCTCGATTGAATAAACAGTGCCTGTAGTAAGTGAATCAATATTTCACATATCTTTATTGATTTATCGTAAATAGTATCGTATATTCTATCGTATGAAAGTTACGGCTATAATACCTGATGATCTGGTTCGTGAAGTTAGAAGTATCACTAAAGGTAAGAATTTGACTGAATCCCTTATCAAAGCACTATCTGAATGGATTTCTATGCAGAAGATACGACGTCTCAATTCACAAATTGATGGGCATCCATTGAAATTTCGGAATGACTTTACTGCACAACGGATAAGAGATCTAAATCGTTTATAAATGATTATTCTTGACACCTCGCTATGGATTGAATTTTTTAAACGGAATCCTGTATTTTTCGATGAAGTTGTATCCCTTCTAGAAGAAAACAAAATTTATGCTCTGGAATGCGTCTTTGCCGAATTAATGCAGGGTACGTTAAACCAGCGTGAACGAAAAATAATTTTCGAATATTGGGAAAATTTGCCCAAACCGGAAATAGAAAACCTATTACTCAAAGCCGGTTGGGAATCGAGTAAGCAAAAATGGATTTCCAAAGGAATTGGTTTAATTGATAGTGTTATCATTCTGGCTGCAAGAGAAACGGCTTCCACTATTTGGACGCTGGATTCTAAATTAAGGTCAATACTCAAGAAACATGAAATATATAAATAAAAAATTAGTCTGCTTTACTCCTCAATTCTATCAATCCAGTAATTTGGTTTTCTATGTTGATGGGCAATAGCTTTATTCATTACCCTAACTAAGTTCTTCCAATCCGGCCAGGTTTTTAACATATTCAAATATCTTCTATATTTTTTCAAGAAAAAGTATGAACTTTTGTGATCATTGCTACTATACTTTTATATCAATCCAGTTTAAATTATCTGAAATACGAGCGACTATTATTTATAAAGAATGAATGTTAACCAGAACTGTATATATTTTAATATGTATTGAATAGATTCGGGAATGAATATGGAAGAAGGATATTCGGTAAAAATATATCGGACACTCGAGCAGAAATTTCATGATTTGGCTTTACATAGGCCAATGCAGATGAATCGTTATGAGGCCGGTACAGAATTAGTTTACGATCTAACAGGAATAGTACCGGCCAATAAAGCAAAAGTGCGTCTGCTTATTGATAAATTTGTCGGCGGCGGATTTGCCGGTCAGGTATACCGCGTTAAGGTGCTCCAAATTGAATCTGAACAAGAACCTATCGCTGGATTAAAAGTAGGCAGCTATTATGCTATGAAGATCCTCATTCCACCCTCTGGTTTTTCACGTTTTTTTCGTAACCTTCTCTATTGGATTGGTTTCCAGGGTCCTTTTCAATTACAGGTAAATCCTGCGGCATCCAGAGCGGGTGCGTTATGGCAGAAATTTATCAGAAGAGGAGCAAAAATATGGTTTGGAGATGAAAGGACGGTGGTGAATATATTTGCCACATTTGTAGATACTCAAATGGGTAGCTGTGGTGAGTTGAGTGAGTGGATCGAAGGGCGTACCTGGCGGCTTGAGGTAAATGAAAATTTAGACTTTCTAAAGAAATGGAAAAAAGGTAAGCAGGTAGATTCTGCCAGGCTTGAATCTCCGGAGTACCGTACTAAATATACCTTTATGCACAAATTTATCGATCTATTACATGCCATGGGCGGATTTGAATTTGCCAGACAATACGAGTGGTCTACCTGGAAGAGTCAACCCAACTGTTTAAAACGGCAGGAAAGTGAGGGCTCTCCTGAGCAGGGCCTGGTGGCCGTTGATTTCAGAGCCGGCCTGGCCTTATTACCCTTTCTGCCCATGAGTCCGGGAGATGTAAAGCTGATCCTAAAAGGTTTATTACGGCGGAGTCTGGTGCAATTTGATCGCGGTGATTTACCCAAACTAGCTAAGTTTATCAAAGCACACAGCGATGAATTTGCTGCCTTGCAGCCAGCCTTTCAGGATTTGAAATCGGAGGAAAACATATATCGTAATTCACTTCCTGATATTACCCATAATCATGCGCGACTTTTTTATAGCCGCCGGTTATGGTCTACCATGTTTAACAGTTTCATTAACAGTTGGAAAATCAGAAATTTGATCAGCGATTCCTGCGAGATCCAATTGCGAAACAACAAAATATTGTCCTTACTATTTTATTTTCTAGGTAGTATCCCCCTGATCGGCAGGTTTTTCAGGCGTATCTGGGGTCAACCGTATTGGCGTAAGCATTACCGAATGATGCTGACCAGTATAGAATATTTGTCTCGCGCCATTCGGGGTAAAATCATTGAAAAGGTAATGAGCTGGTATAGGGCAGAACGCATAGATGAAAAAAGAACTGAACGAATCATAGGTCAAGTTTGGCGATGTTTGTATCATTTACCTCTATCGCTTTTACCAGTGGGCATACATAAATTCTTAACCGACTGGCAATACGCCAAAGCCCGATTAGATTATCTAGCCATTCGACCATTAAGATTATATTTCAAGGCTGAACTACGTGAACAATGGTTGCGGGATATGGTTACCGAGGGCCAGAAGAAGCATCTTTTAACCTTGGAAGATGCACAAACCATCCTGTCCCAGATCAAAGAGGAATTCATCCAGAAATATCTTAAGAGTTTGGCCGTACATGTTTGTACCCTTCCGGTAACTCAGATTGTTTCTTTGACTGTAGCCATTATTTATGTTGCCATGCATCCTGAGATGCCCAGAGCTCAGGCATATGCAATCGGTATCGGCATTTTAGCCCTGTTTCAGGTAACCCCTATCTCCCCTGGATCCATCGTACGAGGACTATATGTGGTTTATCTAGTCATCAAGGAACGAAATTTTAAGGATTATAACATCGCCGTATTTCTCGGATTTTTTAAATATATTGGATATCTGGCATTCCCGATTCAGATGGCTTACCGTTACCCTGCCCTGGCCCGTTTTATGGCCGGACATTGGGCTACTGAGGCAGTTCATATTGTGCCCGTATTTGGTGAAAGAGGTGCTCTGCTGGAACATAGCGTGTTTAACCTGTTTTACAACTGGCCGCTTACCATACGGCGCCGGATGCGCAAAAGGGCTGAGATACGCGCTACCATGAAACCGCGTTATTGGCATGTTGTATTATGGTCCCTGGTTGGTACAGGAATATTTGCCATCTCAGATTATACTTATATCAATAATTTCGCTGAATTGCCGAAGTTGCAGGATATTTGGATACTTACCGTGGTTGTACCATTGTTTTGTGGAGTGGCTGTGACCCTGGGAGCAAGGGGTGCACCTTTAGGACGACGCATTCTTGGTGGTGCATTTTCTGGGATTTTTGTTGCAACATTATATACTGTTGTATCAGCGTGGTTCGGTCTAAACGGACATGTAATTACAGATAGCATTTGGATCATTTGGTTATGGAGAATTTTTATTTTTACCTTACTTTCGACACTGGCGGTCATTTTAACCGAAATTAAATTGCCTGAACCTAAAACAGCTGAGGTATAGTGGTGGCGGCACGACTGGGAGACCATAAAAAGACAAACAGGATTTATGAAGCGTTACAGCGAAAGAAAAAACCTTATTTCTTTGGTTCCCAACGGCCGGAGGAGAATGGTCAATCCCTGGGTGTGGCACCTGATGTATCATTCAATTCCTTGAACGGCTGCACCAGCGCCATAAACCATTCCGCTGGATTGATCTATATAAAGTGCCGCAATTCCGCCAATATTATAGCGCATCAATTTCACTTTATGCCCCCTTCGTTTCAATTCCACCTGAACATTTTCACCAATGCTATTATGCAAACGTAAACTCCCCAGACGCGGTGGATCCTGACCAAATGAACCAATGAAGTGTTGCGTCGAAAAACGTGCTGCCTTCATGGCCTGGTCGATATCCATCCCAAAATCAATTACATCAAGAATTATCTGCAGGGCAGCCTGATCCTGCATATCACCGCCGGTACTGCTGCCGCGCGAATATCGCTGTCAGGAATCCCATGACGATAATACCATTCGATTGCGCTCGTATCCAGTGGGGCTGCCCCCTGCCCGGAAAGAACTTTTACTTCATCTTTTTGGGCGTCATATATTATCAGAGGGACTTCTCCACCAATACAAAAAGCACCAATATGTTTGACACTTAGTACCAACAAAGAAGAAACGGCAGCGTCGGCCGCAGTTCCGCCCATATTAAACATTTCAATCCCTGCTGCAACAGCTTCTTTTTTTCCAGCTGCAATTACTCCGCTTTTTCCTGATCCACGATTTCCGATTTCATCATTAGCTATAGATAATCCGAACGATATCAATAAAATTAAGATTGCTCGGGTCGTGAACATTTCCTTCACAGGTGATTCTCCTACTTTGTTACCAGACTAGTTTGTGGTTATTTTAATACTTATCCTATCAACCTCATATCACTTTCTTTACACATTAAAAAATGGTTTACTCATACACCTGGCTGAAGAGTAAACGAACCATCAGCATGGATTTTTTCTTCACAGGACCATTGAACAGGATAGGTTTTTCCTTAGAATCCATACATACAGGTATCAACGAACTCAATCAACGGATGCCCATGCTCATCACATACATAAGTAGTCATCCGCATTCTATTGCGAATCGACCTTTACTGACTCTAATTCATTGAATTCTCTATTTTAAATTCGCCTCGAACTCGATTTTCTGTCCGGGAACAAGCCGATCACACTCAATGGTTACAACAGGTTTTTCGCCACCACTTTGCACAGTAAATTGGCGGCTTTTACCAGGTTGTAAATATTTTAAGGTCCCAGATGACCTGGTTCCGTTCACAGTTATAAAAGCATCATAATAAATAGGAGCAACACCTGCATTTTCTACGGTTAATTTGCTCATTTCATTATTAGATTTGAATTCAATAATTTTAAATTTATAACCACAGGCTAGACTATGTTCTTTCAACCGATCCAAAGGAATCCAACGTAACCATTGCTCACAGATCATAAAAGTTATTCCAAATCTTCGAGCTTGTTCAGCCCAATTTGCGTCTACATAGTCATTCCGCTCCTTATTGGGAAATAAGATTTCTCCTCCCATTGGAGATTCTTTAAAGCGCTCAAGACCAAAAAATTTCCAACCTTCATAATTATAGCTTGGTTTCCAGGCAAGATGAAAACTGTCGTCAAAAATTCCGAATTTAAGATTGAGTAGATCAGGTTGATCGGCAAAAGGTGTACGTGTATCGACATGAGCATCCTGCGATATCATCCATGGAGTTGTTTTAAAGTATTTGTCGAGATGTTTAAAAAAAATGGCTTGAAATTCTTTTGTGGGAAAATTTTTTCCGAGTATTTCACCAGGATCATAAATATGATACTCTGACCAGAGCCCAAAACCGGTTTCTAAAAAAGATAGTCTTGGGTCATTGTCATATTTTTCAGCAAATTTTTGAAAAAACTCCAGGATAAATCTCTGGTATTCAGGATGGGACCAGTCCGGAAAAGAGGTATCACGGCCTTCACTCTTTGTAACGATTTCGTCATAATCAAGAAGTGCTTTAATATACGCGGGAACAGGTGATTCCCGTCCTGGATAAGCATCAAAGAATCTTAATATTATTTGATGACTACGACTGGCTGCAGAATTCATTTTTTCTTCCACAATTTTCCAATCGTATTTTCCTTTCTCTTCTACAACATCCTGGTAGCGCATATACGAATATTCAAGCTGTATTGCATCTGTATTTTTTCTATCAAGTTCTTCCCATAATACAATTCCTGTCATCGGTTGTACACCAGTAATTTTACTTTGCAAAGGAATGGATTTAAAATCATCTTCAAAAACAACAGATTTGAATCCCAATATGACTATTATACATAAACAGACTATAATCATAATCGATTTCATTATGACACCTCTTTTATTATTAACTTTGCCCTCTCGAATAATCTTGATGATTAGAGACTCTTGCTAAAGACAGCATATTTCATAATACAGTACATTATCAGAAATGGATGGATTATAGTTTATGAGGAAGTAAGTGATGTCCTGAGAAAATCACTTACTTCCTCATACATGGGTGCCCCTTCCATCGGTCCTTTTTTTGTCACAGCCAGGGCACCTACTGCATTGGCAAATATTGCCGTTTGCTGAAGGGATAATCCCCGGAGAAAACCGGTAAGAAATCCGGCACAATAACAGTCACCCGCACCTGTTGGATCGACCTCCTCAACATCAAATGCCGGAACATAGTGCTTTTCATTTTTTGTGAATACGGTTGAACCTAAGTTATCTTGCTTCACTGCCACAATTTCCGGACCCATTTCAAAAAGCCTTTTACAAGCTTCATCCAGGTCATTTTCACCGGTTAAGACGCTAATTTCTCCCTCTGTAGGAAAAACAATATGACTTTCTCTGATTACAGGATCAAATAATTCTCTAACTTCTTTCTCATTAATCAGCTCGGGACGAAAATTTGGATCAAAACTGATTTTCCCACCCTTTTCTATTGTACTTTCAATCGCTTTGAAGCAAGCTGCCGCACAATTTTCATTGGTCGAGAGGGTAGAACCAATCACATGTAAATAAGACAAATCTGTCAGATACCCGGGATCTATATCCTCCGGATAAATTTGGCCTGTAGCAGCATTGGCCAAGTGAAAAATAAACTTTCTGCTGCCATCCTCAAAATAAGTAACAAAGGCCACACCGGTTGCATAACTATCGATTACTTTAATATGTGAAATATCAACGCCATCATCCCG
>SMTZ1_10006441_pt1 | contig 12318 bp, 8 predicted proteins | sample DeeMarSWOR136_30_FD_25667 | JGI IMG/M metagenome (IMG submission 25667) | reverse complement strand
CACCGTATGATCTTTTGATTCTGACTAAAAAAGCCCGCCGTCATGGTCATTCTCTTCAAAAGAAGCAGAATCTCCTTCGTTCTTTCGTGAAACACACACCCCTTTTTTTACGCCTTAAATAGGACTTTATTTATGCAGGGCTCAATAAATTCATCGACAGGTTTTTTTTAGGCAATTGGATGGGATTGAAAAAAAGGAAAGACAGAAAAAGCTGGAATTAAGCTGGTGGTTCGCCTTCTAATACAATCTCTGTGACAACTCTCCTTGAATACAGAAAATACTTGTCTTCTTCTTGTATCACATGAATTTTTTTCCGTCTATGACTTTGGACGCATCAGGCATTGGAAACTCCCTGTAAAAACCTGTTTGTCATCTGCGGGGTGACAAGGGTCGAAGATACAAATCAGATTAGAAAGACGTATTCTGTCATTTACAATCCAGAAGACAATAGAATCTACAGATTGATTGAGAAGCCGAGAAAACCTGTTAACCATATCATGGGTACTGGGAAATACGCCGATCAACCAAACAAGGAAAGAAAAAGAGCTCCCAGATTTAATCCAATGTGCTATTGATGACGGCAATCCCGTTAAGCTTTTCTTCATCGGGGCCAATTATGTGAATATCAACACTCCTGATGATATAGAGACAGGAGAAAAACTGTTTAAGAGGACCTAACTCATTGGAGAAAACCAGCAACACTCTGGTGATAATCCCCGCTTACAACGAAGAGGAAACGATTGAAAAAATCGTCTTAGAAGCAAAAAAATATGCCGATGTGTGTGTCATTAATGATAACAGCCAAGACGCCACACCTGAAATACTCGCTCGTATCAACGGAATCCATGTTATTCACCACGAGGAGAACACTCATCTTCCGGGTGGTATTCTAGATGGAATGAAATATGCTTCTGAAAATGGATACGAATATGCTATTACCATGGATGCCGGATTAAGCCATAATCCTGATGAGATCCCGTTGTTCATGAATCATGAACATACAGATCTTGTGATTGGTGTTCGAGAGCGGAAAATCAATACGCCCCTGTTCAGAAGACTGCTCAGTAAAGGAGGCAATCTAGTCTACAATATGAGTATTGATTTCCCAAGGAGCCTGTTTAAGAAAAGGTATTATAAAGATATCACATCAGGTTTTAGGCGTTACTCTGAGAGAGCTATGAGGCTTCTTCTGTCCAAAGACATCAAGAGCAAATCCTTTGATATTCTGTTTGAGACCACTATGTATGTGTATAGGAGCAAATTAACCATATCTGAAGTTCCCATCACCTACAGTTTCTCTTCAAGCTCTCTTAACAGCCGAGTGGTGAGGGATTGTATGAGGATGTGCTTGAATTCTGTCTTCAGGCCAAGAAAGTAGAAGCGCTCTTTAAACACAATCAGGATCGGGCCAAACCCCTTTGAAGGAAGAACATCCCGGCCACGATTAACACAAAAAGTAAAAGGAAAAATCTCAGGAGGATGCGCTTCTTTCGGGTACGGAAAAAGCGAGAAAACGATCTATTAACTTTATGGCCAGGATATCCAGAAAACGCCATTATTCCCGCCAGCATAGAGGCGCTTCTTCGAACTCTCGTAGGCCAGCGCATAGATAATGGAATCATGCGGGAGGCCATTGCCCAACATCTCCCATTTCAGCCCGCCATCGGCAGATCTGAACACTCCCTGATTCGTCCCGGCGAAGAGGCTCGATGATTCGCCCTGGATGATGAGAAGAGATCTTACGCTCAGTGTTGTCATACCGGCGTTGGCGGCCTGCCAGCTCTCCCCGGAATCTGTACTCTTGTAAACGCCAGCGCTGCCCGTCCCAGCATACATTACGTTCGGAACGTCAGGGTCAATCATTAGTGTTTGTATGGCCGTGGACATCGGCAATCCTTGGCTCCCGGCTACCCACGACTTCCCCCCATCGACTGTTTTGAAGATTCCGTCATAGGCGGTCCCCGCATACACGATGTTATGATTGGCTCTATCGATGGCGAGCGCTAAAACCGTCTTTTCATCCAAACCGGCTAGTTTCCAGGTCGCGGCCGAATTTGTGGTCTTCCAGACTCCGGAATCACTCGCCGCATACAGTGTCTTTGGGCTGCTTTGGCTCACCATTAAAGCATAGAATGAAAGGTAGCCTCTTTCTATGCCGCTGTCTGCGGGTAGCCAGTTCTTCCCTCTGTCCTTGGATTTGAAGATAGTACCTGAGTTGCCGGAGTAAAGGATTTTGGATTTCTTGGGATCCATAACGAGCGAAAGCACGATTGGATACATCATCCCAGAATTGGACATCGTCCACTTCGCTCCTCCATTCGAGCTTATGAAGATGCTGGCCCCATAGGTTTGAATGCCAGCATAGAGTCTTCTCGGTTTGAGGGATGCGATCAAAGAACTGACGGAATGTCCGGTTAGGTTGGCATTCGACTCAACCCATCTCTCCCCGCCATTCTCACTCTGGTAAACGCCCCACCTAAAAAGCCCTGCATAGACGATGTTGGCCTCGGAATTGATTGCCAATGCATAGGGAGTACAAGACGGCGGAAGAGCAGTACTCCATGCTTGCCAGTTAGCGCCACCGTCAATCGATTTGAAGATACCGCTGCCTTGGGTACCCAGGTAAACCGTGTCGGAGAGGCCCGGGTCGACAAGTAACCGGAAACTTTGCCAGTTGCTGAGCCCGTCCCTCGCAGCGGTCCAGCTATTTCCTCCATCCACCGTCTTGAAAACACCAGCGCTGTTAGTTGCCGCATAAAGAACATCCGGACGAGTCGGATCTATGACGAGGTCTCTTAGGTTAACATCCTCAATTCCTGTGGATGCTGGAAGCCAGCTGCTTCCGCCATCTGAGCTTTTATAGACTCCATCCTCCCAGGTCGCAGCGTAGAGGGTTGAAGGAGAAAGGGGGTCGAGAGTCAGAGCCACGACATTTTTCTGTTCAAGCGGTCCCGATATATCTGCCCAGTTCCGGCCTCTATCGGTGCTTTTGCTTACGCCGCCCCAGGCGCCAACATAGATGATTCTCGGACTCACCGGATCGATGGCCACAGCGTTCAAATAGGTCTTTTTCAACCCTTTGTTGCTCAATTTCCATTTCTTGCCGCCATTGGAGCTGATGTGGAATCCTTGAGAGGAGGCGACATAAATAATCTGGGAATTGGTGGGACTTAATTTGATCGCAAAGAACGCATTGGGAACAGCAAGCCCAGTCTTTTGCCAGCTTACTCCGCCATCCATGCTTTTAAAAAGGCCCACTCCATCAGCTGTGGCATAGATGGTCATGGGATTGGCCGGATCAACTGCCAGCGCAGTAACCCCGCCGCCGTAGGGACCGAGCGCCGTCCACGTCTGTGAATCACAGAGAACAAACGGAGCCAAAATAAAAAGGACAATCGCGATCATGAAGAACACGATTGAAAGATACCTGTCAGGTCGATGTATCCATCTCATTGGGATCCTTCTTGTTTCAAGCAATATTGTAATGCCGAGCGATCATCTTGAGAATATCGCAGCCTATGATCGACCCTGGCACTGAAACAGGTTTTTATGGATTTCGTTTTTTGCTGCAAGGATAGAATGTATGTCTTCTGTCCTCATTTTCCTATTTAACAATCGCGGCAAATATAAATCACGATAAAAAAGATGTCAAGGACAATCGGAAGTCGCTCATGGTGGGCCAAAACGCCGGAAATCAGCCAGATTTCTGGCTGGTCAAAGAGAAGGCCATGAAAAATATTCGGCGCCTTTCTCGGAGGCCATCATAATGGCGAACTACATACCTGATCAGATGTTACTTTACCAGCCTCCTCCCTTGCCTACTTGAGAGCTTGCTTAGCTCTATCTGTGAATCCTTGGAATTGTTTAACATCATTGTTTCCCCCATTGGATAGGGTTCCAGATGATTGAGAACGACTTCAATCCCATCTTCCGTATGCCTGTCTACTTCATCTTGCTTTGGACCACAATAAACCAGAAGACCTATAATACAGATAAGACAGGCTGATTTATGAATTGTCCATCTCCTCTGCATATGATTAGACCTTCCTCAGGTCAGGAACCATAAGCTCAGGTGTCAAATGTTGAGACACAACCCCATATCGAACCCAGATGTCAAGCTGGGGCTAGCCGCATGATTGAGTTAATAGATATTAGCAAAAGCCTTGCCTTTTTCTGAGGAAAAAAGGGATGGTAAGTTGGTAGCAGGAGCTGGATTTGAACCAGCGACCCCCGGGGTATGAATCCATTTGGTAAAGTTTTCTTTAAATTTGGCTTGACACTTGTGAATAATAATTTAAACTGAAGGTGCCCAGTATTGGGCACCTTTGGTTCATAAATATGGAAAAAGATTATATCTCAACTCTACTTCGTTCAAATAACACCGTCTTTACCTTTAAAGAGCTTTCTTTGATTTGGAACGAAACGGACATCAAACTGACAAAAAAGCGCGTTTATCGCTATACAAAAATGGGCAAGCTTTACCCGATCCGCAAAGGTATCTACGCCAAGGACAAGAATTACGACAAGCTGGAACTGGCAAATAAAATATTCACTCCAGCTTATATCAGCCTGGAAACCGTTCTGTCCAGGGAAGGCATCATTTTCCAGCACTATGATCAAATTTTCGTTGTCAGTTACTTGAGCCGTGAGATTTTCTGCGACGGTCAGACCTATGTTTTTCGCCGGATGAAAGACATTGTTCTGATGAACTCGCTCAGCGTAGAGAAAAAAGATAACTATTACATCGCATCCAAAGAAAGGGCTTTCCTGGACACGATCTATTTGAACAAGAGCTATCATTTCGACAATTTATCGTCAATAAACTGGGATATTTGTTTTGAAATGCTTCCTATCTATAACAACCAGGCCATGGCAAAGAGATTGAATTCGTATCATAAACTCACCTAACATGTTTGATCGAAACATCCATAAAACAATCCTACTTCAGATATTGAAAGACATCTATACCGATACCTCCCTTGGTCCTATTTTGGGTTTCAAGGGTGGAACAGCCGCGAATTTCTTCTACGATCTCGGCCGCATTTCAGTAGATCTTGATTTCGATCTATTGAAGGAAGATAAAGAAGCCATTGTTTTCGAGAAGACAGAAATAATCCTCCGAGAATACGGAACCATAAAGGAAAAGTACAGAAAAAAGCAGACTCTGCTGTTTGTCATTTCCTATGACGAAAAGTCCCAGAATATCAAAGTGGAAATCAGCCGAAGAATCTTCGGCTCTCGCTACGAATTGAAGAATTATCTCGGCATCTCCATGCTCGTAATGGTCCAGGAAGACATGTTCGCTCACAAGCTGGTGGCTGTTCTGGAACGGACCAAGGTAGCTAATCGAGATGTTTACGACATTTGGTATTTTTTAAAAAATCGGTGGCCGATCAACAAGGAAATTGTGGAGAAGCGGTCCAGGATGAATTTCAAAAACCACCTGAAGAAATGCATCGCATTTGTTGAATCTCTCAGCGACCACAACATCCTTTCCGGCATGGGGGAGCTTTTGGATGAAAAGCAGAAAGCCTGGGCCAAAACCAATCTGAAGAAGGATACCGTTTTCCTGCTCAAGGTCCGATTAGAACAAGAAAACTAGCCTCTGCTCTTGAATCACCAAAAAGGGACGAACAACTATGTAATTGTTATGTCCTGAGAAAACGAGATTGAAATGACATGGTACAGCAAACTACCGAAGGTCGAATTGCACGTCCATCTTGAGGGAGCCATACCCCACAACGCACTGTTCGATTTGATCCAGAAGTATGGCGGCGATCCCTCTCTTCCGGACGCGACAGCACTCGCAAGGCGTTTCGAATACAAGAACTTCGCTCAGTTCATTGAGGTGTGGTCATGGAAGAATCAGTTCTTGCGCGAATACGAAGATTTCTCTCACATTGCCAAGCTCACAGCTCGGGACATGACGAACCAGAATATTCGCTACGCCGAGATGTTCTTCTCCCCCTCGCTTTTTGTCAGACAGGGGCTTGAGGTGCAAGAACTCACCCATGCTGTCAGGATTGGATTGTCTAAAGTCCCTGAAATCGAGATCTCGCTCATTGCAGATCTCGTTCGAGACTATGGCCCGGAATCTGAAATGACGACACTCAAGAGACTGAATGAAGTCAAAGGTGATGGCGTTATTGGAATTGGAATAGGGGGGTCAGAACATGAGTTCCCGCTGGAACCATTTAAATCATTGTATGAGGAAGCCCGCCTGATGGGCTTTTACGTCAATGCCCACGCGGGTGAAGCCACAGGGCCCGAGAGCATTTGGGATGCCATCAGACATCTTCATGTTGACAGGATTGGACACGGGACCAGCGCTCACGAAGACCCTGAACTCATGGACTACCTTGCGGACCACGAAATCCCCCTTGAGTTATGTCCGATGTCAAACGTTTGCACAGGAGTTGTCAATACCATCGCAGAGCACCCAATTCGTGAATATTTCGAACGTGGGTTGATCATCAGTGTTAACACTGATGACCCCCTGATGTTTGGCACTACTCTAGCCAAAGAGTACGAATTGCTGGTGCAGGAACGTGGGTTCACAAGGCAGGAAATTTGCAGACTCATACTCCTAGGCGTGGAATCTTCATGGTTGCCTGAGGACAGAAAGAAGTTATTGACATCAAGTTTCAAGAAAGATCCCTCATGGATCGGATAAGGACGCCCCAACAAAAAAAAGACACCCAGCCTCGGTCTTCGATGACCCGAGCCGGGTAAATTTGGCCCGTATTTGGCCCATCAGTGAAGACTAGACACTCCCCCCCTTTCAGATGAATCTATCCATTCAGCATGAATTAACAGGGGAAATAAGATGGTAGTGGGGGCTGGATTTGAACCAGCGACCTCTGGGCGGGCTTTTCGGACTCCTCGATGCCCCTTTTATTGCCGTGGTCCAGATCATCATTTACGCCAGCGCTATCCTCGTCCTGTTCTATTTTGTGATCGTGATAATTAACCTGCGCCGCGGGCTTCCTCCTGAGAAGATTTTACAAGGATATCACCTCTTGTTTTAGGCGTTATTCTGAGAGAGCTATAAGGCTTCTCCTGTCCAAAGACATCAAGAGCAAATCCTTCGATATTCTGTTTGAGACCACTATGTATGTGTACAGGAGCAGATTAACCATATCTGAAGTCCCGATCACCTACAGCTTTTCCTCGAGTTCTCTCAACAGCAGAGTCGTTAGAGATTGTGTCAGGATGTGCTTGAATACTCTATTGAGGCCTGGAAAGTAGAAGGTTTATTTAAACACAATCAGGATCGGACCAAATTTCCTCTCTTTAGAACAAGAGCAACAGCCCGATATCAAAGGTGAGAAAATAATTCTGGACTGACCAATCCAGCTTGGTGAGATTGTATGAAAAGCCCAAAGCGCCGTTAAGTCCGACATGGCCCATCCGGAACTCGACGCCGGCCAGGAAAGAGGGTCCCCATAAGGTTTTTTGCTTGTTTTCAAAGACAAAGCTGTAGTGCCAAATCCCGGTGATGACCTGGGCCGCTTCAACTCCTATCCCACCGTACTGGACATCCAAATAGACATGGAGAGGATCAACGGACAGAGGAAGGTAGTACTTTATCCCAGCATTGAAAAGGATGACATTCTTAACCCAGTCGTGAGGCGAGTAGATGTAGGTAGAAGGATAATAACCGATCCCTCCATGGACAGAGACTCCAGCTCTGGTGTTGAACTGGAGAAACCCGCCCACACCGCCTAAGGACTGACCATATCCTAATCCCAAAGTGAACCATCTGAATTTGTCCCTCTCTTTCCTTGGTTGAACAAGGAAGGGCTGGGGCTTAATCTCTTCTTGAGGTTTCTCTGTCTTAGGCCTGCTGATTTTCATCTCAGAAGAGACTTCCTTTTTTTTCGTTCTGGATTGTTCAATGTTCGGGATATTCACTTCGACTGTCTTGACAGCCGACTCTTGAGGACGCTGAAAAGCCAGGCCCTCCATTTTTGGAGAGGGATTAACAGAAGGAATGCTTCCGGAGGCTATTTCTAAGGGCAGCATTGTTATCTTCTGGAAGGCCAAAGCATCCTCTGCAAAAAAGTTAAGCACAGGAAGTCCATCCTCATCATCTCTGTTCTCATGGCCGCCGTTGTTCCCCAGAGATCCGATATGGTTTATTTCGAGAAGCGGAGTCATCGACAGTTCTTCTGAGGGGGCTTCTTCGAAAACGTGAACTCCTCTTATCTCCTGAAGAGCAGATCCAGCCAAATCTGGCATCTTTGGTGGATTCAACTCGACTGGAGGCTCGAGCGTATTCCGAAAAATCACGGTTTCCTTTTCAGGAAAATCGGTCAGGGCCTGTATTGGCTTGACAGCCAGTTCCACGGCTGGCTCGATCATCTCTCGGAAGGACACTCCGTCCATCACTGGGGAAGCCATCGAATGGTATTCATCCTGATAGCCATCCTTTTGGCTGCGTTTGTTAGCTCGGAACAGGCTGTCAGGGCGCAAAGACAGAGGGGTGGCGGCCAATTCTTCGCTGAGCTCGGCCTTCACTTCAATCACCTCGAAGACTGAGACTTCCTGAGTCGGCGGCCAGCTGACAAACGGCAACTCTCTGCCTTCCAGGTCCACAGGCGGCTCTGTTGCAACCAGAAACGCCCTCTCCTGCTGGATCGGTGCCACCTGCTCCAGTAAGACCTTACCAACTCTAAGAATTTTCTCTTCCTCATACGTCCGGTCAGAACCCGCCACAGCCACAAGAAGCGGGGTTTCCGAGAATTTTTCCTTTCTATCGTCAAGAACGGGCTCCTTTTCCGTTCTGAAGTGAATGACAGCCTGTTCTGGCGCAGCGTCGACGGCCGGTACGCTTTTCGCTTGAATCTCGACAGGGGGTTCACTGATTTTTAGGAAGGCCCTTCCCTCTAAATCGCTCCAGGATAAATCGACAAAAGCACGACTCTTCCCTATCTCCACAGGAATCTCCAAAATTTCTCTGAAGGCCAGAGAGTCCATTGCGGCTGGGGGAGAAATCTTGGAATTCTGCAGACTCCCTCCATCCTCGATAAGCATCTCTCTGCTTTTTTCCAGCGGTGTGGTCGACAGCTCCTGTTCAAGGCGAAAGTCGGGATCCTTTTCTGGATATTCTGCCTCTAGAACTGTTTTGAGAGGTGGGAGGGGTGTCGACTCGGCCATTTCTTCATAACCGCTCGCTGCCACCACCATCGATTCCTGGATGAAGCCGCTTACTCGGCCCTTTCTCTTCTCGGAGAAAAACACGATGTAATACCATTCCTTCCGGATTTTCCCTATCTGGAAGAGGCTGAGGCTGGTGCCTCTTTTGACGGTTTCGATCAGATAGCTGTGGCTGTCAGGTTCGGCGTAGATTCGAGCTTGTTCAGCAATGACTTTCAAATCGGTCCCGCTCGATAGACCGATAGAAAAGCAGACCAAGGTGGCTGCGAAGGATATGAACAGACTTCTTTTCATACGACTCCCTTCTGTTCCACTTATGATGTAAGCAAAGCCCGAAAAAGTGGTCAATCGCCTCTCCGGGTGAAAACGGCGGTGAAATTCTCTTCCCCTGAATCACCCCAGATGATGAGGCTTCTTTTTCATAAAAAACAATATTTTCATGGATGCATCTCCAAATCCGTGATTACGATGTTGCTGTATAAAACCATTAAAGGCGAGGCCCAATCCGTCTGAGCCGCATGGCGGTGGGTGGGAGGGTCTTCGGCGAAGACGGATTGGCCCTCGCCTTATTTACACATATCATTACTTAATCTGTGTCTCCTATCACGGAAATAGAGATGCTATCTATTTTCATCTTGAAATACTTTCCGGCTCGAATTTGTGGTAGAATTAGTCGTCAGGAATTATCTGTCCAAATATTCAGTCCTGAAAAAAGGGTCGTGCTTTGAAAATAAGCTACCTGGACGGAAGCCGGCTGTACTACGCCTTCCTGGCTGGCGGCCACGCTGTCATCGAAGACAAAGACTATCTTAACAAAATCAACGTTTTCCCTATTCCCGATGCCGATACGGGCACAAACCTTGCCTCCACGATGAGATCGATTGCCGAAGAAGCTAAACCTTTTCCCTCCATCAAACAGACCCTCCGTTCCATCGCCGACGCCGCCCTCCACGGAGCACGAGGTAATTCAGGAATTATCTTTGCCCAATTTTTGTCTGGCTTCTGCCATGAAATACATAAGGATGAGAGCGACGGGAGGATCTCAACTACCACATTCGGTGAAACCATCCGAGAGGCTGTCAGTCATGCCTACAACTCAATCTTGACGCCAGTCGAGGGAACGATGCTGACCGTTATCAAAGACTGGGCCGAAGCCATCTATGAAAAGAGAAAAAAAACCAGCGATTTCGCCGAACTCCTGGCTGATTCCCTCCAGGCGGCCCGGAAGTCGCTCAAAGAGACGCCCAAAAAACTGGCCGTTTTAGCTAAAGCTGGGGTTGTCGACGCCGGAGCCAAAGGGTTTGTGGATTTTCTGGAGGGAGTAGTCCAGTTTATCATGAGTGGAAGACTGAGGAGAGTCCTCAAATATAAAACCGTAGAAAAAATGCAAGATATTCAGCACAGCTTTCATTCCTTCAGAGAGAGGCTTCAAAACAGGTACTGTGCAGAAGCCTTGATGGTGAATGATAAAATGCGGTTGGACAGGCTGCGCTCGGATATCGCTCCTTTTGGGGACTCAGTCATCGTGGCCGGCTCCGAAACAAAGGCCCGGATTCATGTCCACACGGACACACCGGCGGACTTATTCTACAAAATCAAAGACTACGGCGATTTTGTCCAGTTGAAAATCGACGATATGCAGAAGCAGTACGAAGCGGCTCATAAAAGAAAGAACAGGATTGCTCTCGTCACAGATTCGGCCTGTGATCTGCCTCAAGAGATTATCGATGAATTCCAGATTCATGTCGTCCCCTTCCATGTCCACTTCGGGAACAGTCTCTTCCTGGACAAACTCTCCATCACTCCAGAACAGCTGTACACCATGCTCCGGACGCGAAAAGACTTTCCACGGAGTGCCCAACCCAATGTCAAAACCATCGAAAACCTGTTCTCATTCCTCGCCAGCCACTATGAAAATATCCTGATGGTGTCTATCTCGAGCGGCTTGAGTGGAGTTTATCAATCAGCACTGAGTATCGCCGAGCGTTTAGACAAGGAAAATATCCAGGTCATCGATTCCAAAAACCTGTCCGTCACTCAAGGCCTTCTGGTTTACCGTGTGGCAGAAGCCATCGAGCAGGGACGATCGATTCAGGATATCATTCGGTTAACAAAAGAATGGATTCCTAAGCTGAAGGTTCTGGTGGATGTCCAGACGCTGGAATACTTTGTCCGAGGAGGACGGGTCAAGCCAGCGAAGGGGCTGGTGGCCAAAATCCTGAACATAAAACCCATCATTTCTCTTGATCAAGAAGGAAAGGCCACGAATGTCGGAAAATCGTTCAGCCGCCGCGGAAGCATGAAAAAGATACTCAGGATTATCCACCAGTTGTCCGAGCAAGGAGAACTCTGGAAGTACGCGATCGTCCATGCCCAGAATCGTTCCCGGGCTGAACTGTACGCCCAAAAAATCAAAGACATGATCCAGATGGAACCGGCCTATATCATCGACGTCTCTCCTGTCCTGGGTGTGCATACGGGCATCGGCTCACTGGGTATAGCTTTTATGTATAAATAGGATCTCTGAAGGAATATTAATCCCCTTTAAAAGAATTCCAAATGAATCTCTCCTGAGGTAAGTATGTTCGAATATATCATTCATGCTCTGATCTGGATTCTTGTTTACATGCACATCATCTTCGCCATCGCTCTTATCAAGAGGGACAACTCCATCGCCGACATTGCCTGGGGCGTGGGTTTTATCCTGGTGGCCGTGCTTTCCCTGATCAAAGAACCTGGGGCCACAAGCCTGCAGATTCTTGTTTCCCTCCTGGTCCTGGTGTGGGGACTTCGCCTGGCCATCCATATCTTTTACCGGAGTCGGAGAAGAGGCGAAGACTGGCGGTATGCGAATTGGCGCAGAAAATGGGGCCGCTGGTTTTTAGTGAGAGTCTGGGCCCAAGTCTTTCTTCTTCAAGGCCTGCTGCTGGTCATCATCGCCTATCCCATCATCCTCATCAACTCGACTCAGACAGCCCGTCTTGGTCTCATAGCTGTGGCAGGCACCTTGATCTGGTTAGTGGGCTTCATCTTCGAAGCGGTCGGCGACTTCCAGCTCCTCCATTTCAAGCGTAATCCTGAAAACAAAGGGAAGATATTGACCCATGGCCTCTGGAAATACACCCGCCACCCCAACTACTTCGGGGAATGCGCGATGTG
>SMTZ1_10005913_pt1 | contig 12318 bp, 17 predicted proteins | sample DeeMarSWOR136_30_FD_25667 | JGI IMG/M metagenome (IMG submission 25667) | reverse complement strand
AGAATTTTGAAAAATATCTCATTTTCAAGATTATTCACGTAGATTAATAATCTTAATTTTTCTAAAAAAATATAGAGCGGTAATAAAAGGATTATATAAATAGAGAATGATATGCACGTAGTAACGCTATCGCTAGATATTGCGGAATAAATGAACATGAAAATATAAAGCAATAATATCACTAAAATCTCAACTATTACTACGTTTACTTCAGACATATTCATACTATTATCTATTTAAGTTATTATCATAGTATTTGTTTTAAAACAACTATAATTTTAGAAGATTTAATTTATATGTATTAGAATTTACTGTTATAATCAAGAGATTTCTAGGAATCTCCTATTACTATTAATTTAAAGATAAAATATAAATAACCAAAGATATTAAATGAATTTGTCTTAGGTAAAAAATATTTGATAACAAGAATTAATAATGATAATTATGAGAAACTTAAAATTAAAAGGTTTGAAATACAGTAGAGGTAAATATTTATTATTTGATGATCGCTTTATATTCTTTCCTCCACATTTAATTGATATCTTGGCATCCATTTATGGGGAGGGTGTAAAATCTTTACTAGTATGGTTAGGAAAAAAAACAGGCTGGACCCTATCACAGAATTGGGAGGAAAATTTGAAGCCAAAAAATTTAGATGATTTAGTAAATCAATTTTGTAATATATTAAGTAATCAAGGATGGGGTAACTTTATTCCAAAACAAACTTCTGATGATATTATAATTATAGAGCATTATCATAATATCTCATCAGAATTAGAGAACAAATCAAAATATTTTTGTTATTTCATAACAGGAATATTATCTGGTTTTGGGGAATTTGCGTTGTACCGCGCAAATGTTCATGAACCAAGTTGTAGTCTTGAAAATCCCAATTTAGATTATTGTGAATATAGAATTGAGAAAATGAAGTAGAGGATTAAACTTACCAAGGATCCCATTCCTCAGGATTTAATTCCTCCGTGTCATTATTTTTTATAGATTTTTCATGAGAATCATGATTCATCTTATATAATTCTTGTTCTATTTTTGAAAATTCCTGTGTGTCATTAACTTTACTTTGAATTATATTTAAATTATTATCTAAAATTATGGCCTCATCCCCAATTACCACATCCTTAAAAGCAGACATTAACGAGAGGAATTTGAAAAATTCTTCTTTATTCATATTTACTTTAATAGAATGCTCTTTATTTAAAAGAGAGAGCTTGATCATTCTCACTTCACCACTAATCTCGACAGAAGTTAGTTCAATAAATTCATCCGTATTGTGTAATTGAATTTTCCATGATGTTTCTCTTTTTTTTTCAATTTCCATGATTACTTTTTCTGTTTGTATAATTAATAAATATCATTAATTAAATAACAATATAGTAATTTAAAATTTTATATCATAAGGATATTTCGTATCAAATTAAAGATGTAAGTTCTCAATAATACATAGCTCTATATTTTAGAAAAAAGAAGCTTTTAAATACCCATTGAAATATCATTTAAAAATAAATTAAAAAAATATAAAAAATAGCACATTTTAGGGCTCAGAGTAATTTTTCTAAAAATAAATCCTGAATAAAATCTACAAACTCCTCGTTTTTGATAATATCTTTCAGAAGCGTATTTAGTTCAGATATCTTAATATTATTTGATAGCTTTTTCATGATCGCTTTCAAATCTCCTTCTTTTTCAAGTTCTTTTATCTCCGAGATTTTTTTAAACAAATCAAGATTTTCCGAATTTTTTAGAAAAATTTGAAATTTCTCGAAAATCGTCTCATAATCCTCCTCGTCAAAGTTAAACTCTGAAATTAACTCGATGGATTGCTCTAAATTCTTTTTAGTTATATCTTCATTCATTTTTCGATTTACCTCATGTTATTTTAAATTTAATTTTAGAATGAATTATTTAAATTACGATTATTAAAAAAAAGATGAAATAATATGAGATAATACATATTAAAATCAGTGGTGGCCTGTAAATTGCTAAAATTTGTAATTTTCTTTTCTGAATATTATAAATAATAAATAGAGGGTCTACAAAAATTTTATCTCCTTCGAAATCCTTTAAATTACCTAAATTAAAGAACTTATAAAATAGTTTCATGAATAGTCTTTTAAAAATTGACGTTTGTAAATAAAGAGAGTGATATGCTCGAAATGCGCAAGAATTCTCTTTTATACTATTATAAATCAAATTAAATAAAAACAGAATTAAAAACAAAAGTGAAAAAACCAAAAAAAAGAATAACAGAAATAGATAAGTTAGATATTTAATTGGATGTACTGAAAAGATTAAAAGAAATATCTTTCCATCAGCCCCCCCTATAATTTTTAGAGAAAACAATAACAAGGATATTAAAAAAATTAAAAAAAAAAATAGGATCTTTATCATTAAAACAAGTAAAATTTCTCTATAAAAAAAAATAAATTCAATTGTATTTAGTAATATAGAAAAACAAAAACAAGATTTTAAGAATTTATTTGAAATTCTTCTAAATTTAAGATCCAGATAAAGAGAAATTAATAAAATGATGGTTATAAAACTGATATCAATGACTATTACTAATGATACCATATAATCGTTAATCACCTTCCCAAATTTCGATAAATTTTTTCAGATATCTTGCTTTTACATTTTCATTTTTATATCTATAAATTTTAATACGACCAAATCTTTTTTCTTGAACCAGATTTCTTTTTTTTAGAAAATTTAAGTGCTTTAGCACAATAGTGTGATTTAGATTTGTTTTGGTAATAATTAGAGAAATATTAAGTTCATTATTTAATGCAAGCATTTTTAATATCTTTATTCTCGCTTTAGATCCTAATAGATCTTCAATACTGCTTTTTTCTTTTTGTTCATTAAGTATCATATTTTTATGCCCTTAGAATTTAAAATATCTCTAATTGTATTTTCAAACTTTAATAATGGTATATCTGGAATTTCAATCAGAGCTTTCCTTCCTCTAATAGATTTGCTTTGTAATTTTACATAAATAAATTTCTCCTTTTTATACTCCTGTAGGTAATTCCATAATTGTGAATATGATCGGGGTCTCAGACCTGTATTTTCACATAGGATTAGATAAGGCTTTAAAATTTCTAAAAATGTAGTTCTATTTTCACTATTGGACTTTAAATGAAGTATAATCGCTAATAAAAAGATTAGTTTTTGGGAAGTCATATCTTTTAAGATATCTAATGTTGAAAAAGGGACCATATCTTGGTTTGCAAGTCTTATACATTCAGAATTAATGATCTGTAAATTCTTATTTTCCGCTATTTTACCTGCTTTCCATAATAAGTTTAACCCATATCGGACGTCTCCATTCAAGCAAACAATATCTGTGATCATTTCAATCGATTCATCAGTTAACGCATTTTTTTTGAGACTAATATCAGCTCTATATTTTAAAATATCAAAAATTTGATCACTTGTATAATTCTCAAACCTTATTATGTTTCTTTGTAGCGTACTCAATGTGCTATTATCTAAATTATTTATGCATGATACATCTCTGACAATCCCTATTATAGAAACTCGTTGTGGTACATTTAGAGAATCATCATTTAATCTGGTTAAGGAGTAAATTAAATCATTGTCACTATTAATTAAATAATTTAATTCATCCAAAACAATCAATACATGGTGATTATGAGTATTGAGAAAATCATCTATAATGTCTAAAAGATCTTGAGGAGAATAACCTCTCTTTGGGAAATTATTATTGATTGACCTAATTATTTTTATCATTACTTTATAACTAGTACGTTCTTTTCTGCAATTCACGTGAATATATTTAATTGAGATGTTCTTTTTTTTAGCAGCCTCAATTAAGAGTGTTCCGAAATATTTCACTGTTACAGTTTTACCTATTCCAGTTTTCCCTGTTACGAGAATTTTTCGAGAAATTTCATTTGGATTTGTTAATAATGTTAAAAAAAGTTGGGATAATAATGATATTTCTTTATTCCGATGAGGCAATGTATCTGGGATAAAATTTATATCGAGCTTCCTTTCATCCTTGAAAATGGAGGGTTTATTTAATAGATCTTCAAATATATCCAAACTCATAATGCTTAACCCACAGAATTTATATTGTCACAAACAACTTATTATATAAAAGAAAACACAGAGTAGTAATTTTTTAATATTTTTTTAGATTTTTTTTGCGAAATTTTCATTTTATTAACTAATTGTCTTACCCTCAATCGTATAAAAAAAATTATCTCTTTCTAAATTTATAATTGAATTAATTCAATTTTTTGTCGGATTATTGTTTTAAATAATTTCTTAGTAATTTTTGCCATAAATTCTTTGGAACCCGTTTAATATTTAAATGTTAAATCAGCCAAATCTTTCTGCTTTGTTCTTTTAATATTACTGTGATAAAAGATGAGAAAAGCTAAAATTGAAATACTTAATATAGAGAAAATGAATGGGAGGATATTTAAATGATCTTTATCTTGTTCTTTAGATTGAGAGTCATTGATACCGCTATCTTTATCTAGGTTTGAGTCTATTAATATTTGATATTCAAATGTTGATTTTTTATAATATATGTTCCCCGCTACTTCAATTATTAGATTATATACCCCGAAGGTGATATTTTCAGCAGTAGCTATTAATACTTCAATTATCCCAAAGGAATTTGTTGTAAAGTTCTTTATATAATGGATTACATTATTCGACACAACTTTTACATTGATTAGATGATTAATCAAATCAGAATTATTTTCTAAGGAATAAAACCTCGCTTTAAATTGTAATATGTCTCCATAGTTAAGATTCTGATTGAAATCAATTAATTCACAAGAAACATTTCTTTTAATCGCTTGGATATATCTTTCTTCTATATGATCTTCAAATACACTCCCTGTATTAATGTAATAATAAAAAACAAGAATAAGGTCATTAGATGTGTTGTTAAAGGGTAAGGCTAATTCTGCTATTTTCACATACCACTCTCCCTGTAAATGAGTGCCTGTTTGGTTATATTGATAGGAATTCCAAAGAAGGTCCCAATTTTCATCAAAGATTTTTATTTGTATATAAGAACTCTCTCCGGCACCATAGTCCAAATCCCATGATGCGTTGATACAAATTTCCTCATCATTATAATAAATATCTTTATCTGAATTAAAATACCATACATAAACATAAGTTAGGCATTTACCCTTATCCGCTAAATTAAAAATCCCTATTACAACAATGATTAAGAAAAATAGTGTTGTTTTCTTTTTTTCCACATCAGAATTCTAGAAATAAATATAAAAAGACATACTATTCCAAAAGAAATAAATTTTATAAATAATTTATTTTCAAAGAGTAAAAAATTGAAAAGGATAAAATACTAAAAATGGGAAAAGTAAGAACTTTTTTGATTAAAAATATCTCAAAGGAACTAATAAATAAATATCCTGATGTATTTACTACAGAGTTCGAAGAAAATAAGAAACTACTAGATAAATACCTTGATATTGATTCAAAACATTTAAGAAACAGAATTTCAGGATATATTGTTAATTTACTTAAAATTAAAGATCAAGAATAACATTTAAATTATTAACCAGTGTCTATTTAATATTATCACTATGTTTTTTAATTTAATCTAGACTTAATCATTTTCATGTGAGCAGCATTCAAGAAAAAAAGAAAGATGAAGCAAAAATAATGGCGAGTCTTTTAAGGACTGGTCATACCATGTTAAATTTAGCTTGTCCTCTCTGTAATAATCCTCTTTTTCGAAATAAGGAGAATGAAATCTTCTGTCCAATATGCAATAAAAAAGTAATCATAGAAAAAGATAAATCCACATCAAATAACGTAGAAAATATATATAAAGAAGAAACTTATGCCCAAAATTCAATAGTAACAGACAAACAATCTCAATCTAATCCTAATATCTTAGTAGAAATTCTTGAAAATAAAATAAATTTAATTGCTCAGAAATTAGAGCCTGAAACTCAACTTGATTTAATTGAAAGATATATAAACCTTTTGACAAAGATTTTTAATCTACTACACAGATTAAAAAATGATAATGCTTCTGCCGGGATTTGAACCCGGGTCGCGAGGGTGAGAGCCTCGCATGCGTGGTCCTTTCAATAAACATCAAAAAATTGAAAAGTTTGACCGAACTACACTACAGAAGCCAAGAATATCATTCTTTCCCTCAAAAGTTAGAGATTAAGAATTATAAATTCTAATATTATAAAGATTTAATAATTTATCAATTTAACACCTTCTAAAAAACCGTTTTAAGTTTTTTATCTTCTTTGAAAGGTAAGTTGAATATTAAAAAATAAAATAACATAAAAAAGGTCTTAGAATTTGAAATCTTTTTTATAGAATTCTGAAGTTTTGTTGCGATTCCTAATTCAATTTCCAGATTTTTTAATGAAAAGTGGTTTTAATAGATTTACATAATGATCTCTTATTGAATACTCTGCGATTTTAGTTGCCTCAGAAATAATTTTTTGAGTTAATAGCGTTTTATTGTTATATTCTTTAGCTATTAACTTATCAGCTAAATATATGATAGCGCCAGTTAAAATAAATGGATTCCTACCTCCACGATACTTTACTGTCAACGATTTTAAGATTTCCCGGCATTTTTTGGTTAATATAATCCGAAATTCCTGTTTTGTCCAGGAATTTCCCTTTTTGATCAAACGATCTTCTAAATCTTTATGATTAATCACGTTATCAATTAATCTAACAATGTAATCCTCACTTTGGTGAGGGGATGAGTCCTTATTTAAATGGTGTTTATACCGGATTCCGTCTCTTAAAATGAGTCTAGGATTAACTCTGTGTCCAAAATTTTGAAATGCTTCAGAAATTTCTTTGATTGTAATCGGTGCGTTATGATTCTCTTTCCTTACAGCATAAAAGATACAAAATGCAATTAACGAAATGTTGTTAATCACTTTTTTTTCATACTTCAATACTTTTTTGTAATAGTAAGCAGCGACATTACGAATATTTTTATTAAGATTTAGATAGATTGAAATTTTATTCAAAATATTGAAAATTCTGTATTCTGTTTCGTGATTTTTAATACGTAAGAATTGAGAATAATTTTTTTTTAATCTTCTAAAAAGTTTCTGCTCATTGGGAGGTAAAAGTCTTCCTGATTTATCTTTAAGATATTTTGAGTTTTCAAAATCTATAAATGTGCCTAATCCTCCTATAAAATTCGCTCGTTCCCCTAATGCGACATATTGTTTACTCAAATTAGCTTTATTGCTTTTATCATTGAAAACATATGAAGAATCCCCAAAAATTTCATTGATCACTAAACCACAATCTTTACATGTTCTCTCAAAACTAGAGATAATTAATTTTCCACCACATTCTGGACAATTATTAAGCTCAATTGAATATAATTCTTTTATTTTTACCACCTGAAAGTATAAATCTAAATAATTAATTTCAGGAAAACCTTATTTAGATTTTCTGGAATAAAGATTAATTTAATGTAAAATGCAGTTCACTTGATCGAAGCAGTTTACCTTAAAGATAGGGAGGGGGGTCATAAAAAATAAAATAGTAGTAATTTAAAACCTTCAATTCTGAATCATTTAAAAGTGTCTATAAATTTACATTACATTAATCTAAATTAAAAACTATGAGTTGTTATGAGTAAAATTACGCCCAATATTAAAGAGATAAAGGATTTTCCTAGCAACCATCCATATTTTTTACACACCATTATTAATAAATTAAATAAAATAATCCGAGGGAAAAGAAAAATTATGTATTCTGATATAATAAATTTAATTATAAGAGAGGGAATGAAAGATGATATTAGCAAACAACTTATCCTATGGTGTAATTATAAAATTCGAATCGGAGAAATTTTCGTAGACCTTGGATGATTCCTAATTTTACTTCCTAAATTATTTTAATATAATTAAAATAATTAATCTAAACAAAAAATTAAAATATCAAATACAACTTATCTATATTTAAATATAATAACATTTAAATAAAATTAATAGATCTTTCCAAGATTTTCTTAATTTTTAAATTTCTCAATGAAAGGAACAATACAATTTCTCTTACAATTTATAATTTAAGGTAGATTATTCAATGGTTCGATGGACAGCAGATCATAATGTATATATTAAAATTCTTTACTGGGGCATGGGAGGATCTGGAAAAACTACAATTGTTGATACATTATATAGATTAACTAAAGATCAAAAGCAAGACATTGAGCCTACTGGTAATTTAACAAAAATCGCAATGGCTAGTGGCTCAACTTTATATTTTGATCGTGGTATTTTTCGTTCTACAAAGCAAAGGAAGGTTTATTATCATGTATATACTGTCGCGGGTCAAAGCAGGTTTTCTCCTTTAAGAAAGAAGATATTTAAAGGGACAGACGGAGTTATATTCGTAGTTGATTCCCAAACTCATTTTTTTGAAGATAATATTGAATCATTAAAAGAATTAAAAAATATTACGAGAGGGCAATTAATTACAGAAATTCCTCTTATCTTAATGATTAATAAACAGGATCTTTCTGAAATTATTGGTGAGGAAGATTTCAAACAAGTCCTAAAGGATGAAAAGCTTTGGTTTGAGCCGGATCACGATCTATATATTTGGAATCCGATTATTTATAAGACCTGCGCATTATATGAGAAACATCAAGGTATTATCCGAAGTTTTTCTGAATGTGCGAGAAGAACCGGACTCTATCAAATATACGGAAATGGAAAAGCACCAGTAGGAGATAATTTTTTAAAAATATCTAAAGAGATACCAGATCTGTGAAAATTTTTTATTTTTTATTAGAAAAATTGCGATTATTTTCTTGTTTTTATTAAATGGTTGGTTATAAAAAAATTATAATTAAATCCCTTCTTCTTTAAAATAGTTAAATTGTTTAGGAAAAAAAGTGATTCTTAAAACAATTTAATTAAATGATATTTTCGTTGATGAAGAGGTTATAAAATTCCAATGAATGAACTTGACAAGTATGACCTACTTTTTGTGGGAATGAAAACTTATAGTTACTATGAGGATTATACAAACCTCCGTAAAAGTTATTAATTTTTCTTTATTTTACCCATTAATATAAATTATTATTAATTATTTTAGAATATTAACTAAAATTAACGCTTTCTAGTGAGACCTACATGGGACTTTATGATAATATTAAAGAAAAATTACCCGATCAATTTTCAATATTTCAATTTATGAGTGTTTTAGGAATAGATGCCAATGATGTACGAACAGCACGAAATTTATTAAAACAATTTTATCTCGAAGGGTATATAAAAAGGATTTCAAAAAATATGTATCAAAAAAATTAGGACTAATTACTGTTAATCACTATTAAATTTTTAACAACCGAATCAGATGGTCTGATTTATATTCACATTTAATTGAAGAAAAATGAAACTAATTAGTTGTTGAAATGAATTTAACACTCCTACACCCTCAGTTGCGATTGTTTCATTAAAACAGATATGCCTAAATTTCTCTAATTCAATGAACTTAATAAATAGATCTTTATTTAATTTTTCTCCATTATTCAAATCATATTTGTTAAATGATACAACAAGAGGAATATTATAAAATTCATGGCCAAATAGTGCTTTTAATTCATTCCACGATCTAATATTATGTTCAAGATATTTGATTTGAGAATCTGCGATAAAAATTATCCCATCTACTCCATTTAACGTAGCTGGTCGAGTGCTAGCATAAAAATCTTGTCCTGTAGCTGTGTATAATAGGAATTTTAAACCCCACACTGTACCCTTAAACTGTAAAACCCCAAAATCAAAAAATAAAGTTCTTCCTACCGAATTTTCGATTGACTCCAATTCACTATCTTTACCAAAATAAGAGAAGAGGTATCTTAATGAAGTAGTCTTTCCAGACATCGCTGGTCCATAATATACACACTTTACTTGAATTAATTTATTTTCATAATCTAATAACATACCTTGTTTTAACCCCATAACGAGTCTATTTTATCAACAATAAATATTTTGTTATTATTTTCTATTAAATTAGAATAATCTTCTCCCCACTCATGTTTTATAAAAGAAATTATTCTCCCAATTGGGACATCTTCGAAATCTATTGTTTCTAAGAGAGTTTTACTTCCAATTTTCGTTTTAATCTCTAAATTATTTAATAAATTTAATCTGGATAAAATGAAAAAAGCCCTTTTAGAACCCGAGTAAAAGATTTGAATTTCTTTTCTGAATATATTCCTTTTTAGTTCAATTTTTTCAGCACTAAAATCCAATAATGTTTGAATTAGGTCATCATCAATGTTATTCAGTTTTATTCGATCTGATAATACCCGTTTCATTCTTATGATTGATTTTTCAGTATCTTGAGATATTTTTTGCAAAATCTCCTGTTCTAATGATAAATCAAGTAATTTGGGATTTATTCCCTCTAATTCTATGGAAACCTTATTTGAGGTAATCAATATCTTCAAAAATATGCTTATCTTTTTTTTAATTAGACTATTTATTTTTTGTAAATCCTTATTTTGTTTAATTATATTTATTCCCATTAACCAAGAACGGAAATTTTCAAATTGATTTAATGCTTCAAAGCTTACTTCATCAGGGCACCTAATTTGTATTCGTTGAGTGTTATAATCAATGTCTTCATTTTGAATCAAATTAATATATTCATTATTTGAGATAAAATCAGTATAAAATACCATTTCTTTTCGAAAATCAATTAGTTCAGATAACTCAATTAGTAGATCGTCAATAAGGTTTGAATCCTCACCAAAAATTATGATGGGTATTCGATCTAATAAGCAATAAAGAATTAATGAAGATTGCTTTCTTTTTAACTTATCTAAAAGTTTAAAGAAATTCATATATTCACCTGGCTCATTTATTTAATGATCAAATCACCCAATAATCTCTTAACATCGAAAGCATAGGGTTCTTGAATTTCAGAGGCTTTTTTGATTAAGTTATTAATTTTATTTAAGAATTGTGGAAGAATTAATCTTAATAGTCCAAGTTTTTGCTTAGTTTTTCCAATTTCGGTACAAAATATCGCTTTTCCTAACCCATTTATGAATTGAAATGTATTTTGACAATCAATCAAAATATTTTCAGCATGCATCTTCTTCAATAACCACGAGCATCTGTTAGCTGTTTGGAAGACAGAATAGCTCATTGCCGAAACTCTATCCAAAATTTCTTTATCTAGTAATGAATTTTTTAATAACTGGGACGCAATAAATCCTCCTTCAATACTTATAAACGCATATCTTAAATCTGGAATGGTGAATGAAAAGTCACTTAACACTTTTCGCAATTCCAAGGAGATATTTTCAGAAAAACTCAGTGAAAATGAAGATATCTTTAAATCTAAATCTTTATCTTCTTTAACATCAAATCCCTTAAGTATATTTTCAATTTTTTGGCCATCAAATTGAATTAAAGGTGGTTTAAATGATTCTCCAGAGGTTATTAAAGAAGTCTTTATATTTTTTAAGCATTCATTTGTTTGTAAAAAAATGCCGCCTAAATTAACGTTAGGTTCTGCGGTAATGGCAATGAAAAACTCATGATTGTCATTAATAATCTCTTGTTGTTCCAGTATTTTATTTAAAGAAAAATGCATTGGACTGTTTAAGGGCGCAATAAGAATTTTTGCTTTTTTACCTTCTATTAAAATATATTTTAGATCGATTGGATGCAGATGTATACCGACATTAAAAATAGCACTAGCTGCGGAACACACATTAAAAATTTCGTCTTTCGAAAACCATACACCTGCGGACTGAATAGGATTTCCATCTCTTTGAGTTAAAACTGCATTTTCTACTCCTCTAAGCTGCTTTATCTGGTCTAAGTGGATTTTAATTTTTTCTTGTAGGTTCATTTTTAATCTTCAATTCAATTTTACAATTAGTTTTTTTTAGATTAAAAAAGAGACTTTTAAACTACGAATAATTTAAACCTTTGCTAGAATGGTTTTAGAAAATGAAAAAATTTATAATTTAGAAATGATATATTATATCACAGCAATTCGCATCGTTACCGGCGTAAGCTCGGATTGCGGAAACCGCCGCTATATGATGAGTGTAATCAATGATGCGATATAAAAAATGTAGTTATAATTTAATTAATTATAACCGAAGAAAGTTTAATTAAGAATCCCATATGGAGTAGAGTTCCAAAAAACTGTTATATATAGCCCAGTGCGACAATCTCATAATAATTATTCAATTCCGGTTGATCCTGCCGGACCCGACTGCTATTTGGGTGAGGATAAGCCATGCGAGTTGAATGGGAT
>SMTZ1_10005911_pt1 | contig 12319 bp, 10 predicted proteins | sample DeeMarSWOR136_30_FD_25667 | JGI IMG/M metagenome (IMG submission 25667) | reverse complement strand
ATCGGGTGCTTCAGTACCTTCCTTACCTCCAATCGAAAGGGGTGGAGACCACGGTGAGCCTTTATCCCAGATCGGTGAAAGAGAACTTTCAATTTTTTAATAATCTCTCTCAATACGATCTGGTCTTTCTCCAGAGAAAGCGGTTCAGCCAACCTCGGCTCGGTATGTTGAGAAAAAGGGCTAAACGGATCGTTTACGACTTTGATGACTCGGTGATGTATCGAAATTCCACACGGGAGAATCCTCTCTCCCAGACCCGGCGGAGGCGCTTCGTTCAAATGGTCAAGGCCTCAGATTTCGTCATCGCCGGGAATGCCTTTCTCAAAGAACAAGTCCTTCCTTTCAATTCCAATGTGGAGGTGATCCCTACCTCCATCGACGGGGAGAGGTATCATCCGAAGGACTATCTCTTGAGAAAGGAGAGGATCACGCTTGGATGGATCGGCGATCATGGGTCCATCCATTATTTGGAGAAGATGAAGCCCATTTTTGAGGAGATCGGAAAACGGTATCCCCAGGTGGAATTGAAGATCGTATGCGATATTTTTTTCGATTGCGAGCAGATGGCGGTGGTAAAGAAAGAGTGGCGTTCGGAGGAAGAGACGGCAGACCTTCAGAGTTTTGATATCGGGTTGATGCCCCTTATGGATGATCCCTGGTCTTGGGGAAAGTGCGGTCTCAAGATCATTCAGTATCAAGGCGTGGGGGTCCCTGTCGTCTGCACACCGGTAGGGATCAATCGGGATTTGGTAGAGGATGGGGTGAACGGACTCTACGCGATGACGGCGGATCAGTGGGTGGAGAAACTCTCCATCCTCATCGAAGATCCTTCCCTCAGAGAGAGGATGGGACGAGAAGGGAGGGAGAGAGTCGTGGAGCGGTTTACGATTCAAGCCTGTGCGCCACGTCTGCTGTCGATTTTCCAGCAGGTCATGGAGAAACAGTAAGACAGGAGGGATCGAAAAATCCCCAATGGAGTTTGGACTAAATCTTTTTGGGCAGTAGAAGGGGAGGTCGGTTAAAGGCCATGAGGGATAGGGTAAGGGAAGGGATGTCAGCCTATGCTTTTTAATTCATTTTCTTTTTTGGTCTTTTTCCCCATCGTGACCATTTTGTATTTTCTGATTCCCCACTCTTTCCGGTGGTTTTTCTTGTTGATGGCGAGCGCTGTTTTCTACATGGCGTTCATCCCCCAGTACATTCTCATTTTGGTCTTTACCATAGGGGTCGCCTACGGTTCAGGAATCCTCATCGAAAAAATCGAAAGCCAGAGAAGGAAATGGGTCTTGGTCCTGAGTGTGGTCTTGAGCTGCAGCCCTCTTTTCTTCTTTAAGTATTTTAATTTTTTTAACACCAACCTTTCAGAAGTCGCACGGTTTCTTGATTGGAATTATTCCATCGAAAGCTTGTCTGTGATTCTCCCCATTGGAATTTCTTTTTTTACCTTTCAAAGTCTGAGCTATATCATTGAGGTTTACAGAAAGACTCACAGGGCTGAATATCACCCTGGAATGTTGGCGTTATATATCATGTTTTACCCGCAGCTGGTTGCAGGTCCCATCGAACGGCCAGGGAACCTAATTCCCCAACTCTATGAAGAGCATTCTTTTGATGCAGAGAGAGTGCTGAACGGGTTGAAACTCATGGTATGGGGCTACTTTAAGAAAGTGGTGATCGCGGATAAGATTGCCATTGTCGTGGAAAATGTTTACAGCCATCCCACCGACTTCACAGGTGTTCCTCTCATTGCCGCCGCCCTCTTTTTCGGGTTACAGGTCTACTGTGATTTTTCTGGCTATTCGGATATCGCCATAGGATCGGCACAGATCATGGGCGTTCGGCTGATGGAGAACTTCAATCGACCTCTTCATTCTCCAACCGTCGCTGAATTCTGGAGAAGATGGCATATCTCCCTGATGACATGGTTCAGGGATTATGTCTATATCCCTCTGGGAGGGAACCGGGTAGGGCGCTGGAGATGGTATTTCAATCTATTCTTCACATTCACCCTGAGTGGCCTATGGCATGGTGCCGGCTGGGGCTTTGTCCTATGGGGATCCTTGAATGGAGTTTACCTGATTATTTCTCATTGGACGCGAAACCTTCGAAGGAAATGGGTTCAATGGGTGAGATTAGATCGAGTGCCGACCTTTCGGCGGGGATTACAAATCGCATTTACTTTCTTGCTCTTTTGTTTTACTTTAATCATTTTTAGGTCGAAAACTCTTTCGGATGCATTTTATGTGATCACGCACTTAGGAACAGGATTAGGGGATCGGGCAGGAATCAAAATGTCCTTTCAAAGCTTGTACAGCTTGGGTTTGGATCGATATGAGTTGATCATCGCCATTGTTTCCATTGGATTAATGGAACTTATTTACGGAATTGAAAAACAAGGCAATATGAGGAAGATGTTTTCTGAAAAACCGATCTGGGTTCGATGGCCGCTTTATTATATCCTTGTCCTATTTCTCATTTTTTTTGGAGAATATAATGACCATGCTTTTATTTATTTTCAATTCTGAGGAGGGAAGAAGATGGGCAGGTTCCTAAAGAGGATAGGGCTCTTTCTCTCGATCCTTCTATTCATCTTGATCGCTATGAACTATTGGATGGATCGTGAGTTAAGCCCTCATTATCCTTTGCAGTATAGCGAAGCCTTCAATCCAAAGGTAAGGGCCAATGTGATCATCCTTGGAGCCTCCCATGCGACGCATGGTATCAATCCAAAGTATCTCGAGGCAGATCATTTAAAGGTTTATAATTTCGCACTGAATGGAGCTGGTCCCTCCTTCAATTTAAAGTGGTATAAAAAAATATTTCAGCCCCATTATCCGCAACCCCAGTATGTAATCTATGGGGTCCATTGGGGCATGTTTGATGAAGGGCTGCTCCAGAGAAAGATTGAACAAGATAGCAAATATTTCCCCTTACGTTTTCTCTTTAACGGGTTCATGGATTCAGAGTGGTTTCGCAATTTGGAAACTGTCAAGAGACTCCTTTTGAATCGATTTGCCATTATTCGAGGGAGGAAACAATTAGCCAGCCGGTTATTTCGTGGAACACAGGAGGTTTATCTCCTGTCGGGATATTATAATGGGTTCATTCCTTACGAGAGGAAGGGAGCGCTTAACAAGAAGAAGGATGTCAAGCCCAAAAATAGTAGAGTACAAATAAGAGCTTTTGAAGAACTACTAGATGAGTTGAAAAGAAATAAAATTAAGGTTGTTTTCGTCCATGTCCCAGGGTATCTCCCTGCGCACGATGCCTCCAATCTGTATGATGGTATGCAACTCTTAAATAAGATTGCAGAGGAAAGGGAAATCCCCTTTCTCGATTATGAAACGAAAAGGGTGACGAACATCAATACAGACCCCAGTATGTTTTCAGATTGGATTCATTTAAACGAAAAAGGCAGCGAAGCGTTTTCAAAATTATTGAATGAAGATTTAAAGCTCATGTTCAGGGATATGGGATATCGGACCGAATCAAATTCTCTTTCTTATGAATCCAGGCTCCGTTAGGAAATTTTCAAAAGGTGAATTCAAGGGTTGGATGTGGGAGGAATTCTTCAATCTATTGTCTCCCACGTTTTTTGAGGATCCGATTTCCTCCACCCGAGAGGCAACGGAAAAGGTGATCAAAGAATCCAGATGGAGGTACGCGGCCATCTTGACCTTTCCCAAAAAAGGAAGGATTTTCCTTAAGCGAGATAGAACCAAAGGGTGGTTCGAATCGGTGAAATACCTCGTTCTTCCCTCCAAAGCTCGAAGGGAGTGGTTTCTTGCCCATCAAGTGCTCAGGAGGAAGATCGAAGTCCCTAAGCCCATCGGATGGATGGAAAGGATCCAACACGGATTCGTAAAAGAAAGTTACTACCTTTCTCAGGCTGTGGGTTCCGGGGTTTCCCTGATTGAAGAATCGGGTAGGCTCGGAGAGTGTTTCCCCCTCCATCAACTTGCAAAGACTGTAAAAAAGATGCATCACGCTGGGCTACTCCATAACGATCTTCATGCAGGGAACTTTTTATGGGAGGGTGAATCCCTCTGTGTCACCGATTTGCACAGCGTAAGGATTCTTAGAACACTTTCCCTGAATCAAAAGCTATGGAATCTTTCTTTGCTTTTCCATTCTTTGAGATCTGTTTGGGGAGAAAAAGATCAGTCATTATTTATGGAGGTCTATTTCGAAGGCGATCCCATTTACGGCGAGAGCAAGAATGAACTACTTCGAAAAGTCCATGTAATGATGGATCGTCTTCAGAAGAGGCAGTGGAAGAGCCGGACGAAACGGTGTCTGAAAGAGAGCACCGAGTTCACTGTCCAAAGATGGAAGGGAATTCACTATTATCATCGCCGGGACTATCCCCTGGACCGGTGTAAAAGGGCCGTTGAGGAACACCTGAAGTTGCTCAACGGGGATCCTTCGGGACTTATCAAACATACTCGGAAGATCAACGTTTCGATAGTGAAGGATAATGGGAAAAACATCTGCGTAAAACAGTTCAGAAACCTCAGTCTTTGGGATGTCTTAAAGGATCGTTTCCGGACCTCGAAAGGGCTCAAAGCCTGGCTAGGAGCAAATGGTTTAAAAGTGAGGCGGTTACCCTCTTTCCAAGCTCTGGGTTTGGTAGAGAAAAGAAGCTGGCTGGGATTGAGGGAAAGCTTTTTTCTGATGGAGACTTCAGGGAGGGGGCAAGAGCTGGATCGATACATTCTTGGGGCCTTGAAGGATTTCCAGAAAAGAAGACTTTTCATTCGGACTTTTGCAGAATGGCTATCCCACTTTCATCAGATGGGGATCTATCACCGTGACATGAAGACCTGTAACCTTCTCACCTTTGAAAACGGTGGGACTTGGGCCTTTCATCTCCTGGATCTGGAGGACCTTTTTCTAGAGGGGAAGGTGGGTGAAAAAAAGTTGTTCAGAAGTCTCCTGCAACTCAATACGTCCATCCCTAAAGCCATCAGCCGGACAGATCGTTTGAGGTTCTTGAAAGGCTACAGGGCACTGCATCCGATCATCAGAGATGAAAAAGGTTTCGTTAGACAGTTAATTCAAAAGAGCAGGGAAAGGGGGATCGTTTACATCTCCCCCCGTGGGGTCATTGAGGAGAGCTGGTCTTAATGGGACAAGAAAGAGACCGTCTGCAGTGGAAGTATGGGGCTGTTCCACTCGCGAGGAATGAGACCCATGACAAAGTCGTCGAGATGATGCAGAAAGAACTCAGAGGGAAGGTTTTGGATGTTCCTTGCGGAACCGGAGTCTTAGCAGGGCGGCTAAGGAGGATGGGTTTTGAGGTCTCCTGTTGTGATATCAACCCTTCCTATTTTTCGGTTCCTGACTTGACGCTCGAGGTCGGTGATCTCAACCGTTCCCTCCCTTACGGAGACCAATCCTTCGATTATCTCATCTGTCTCGATGGGATCGAACATACGGAGAATCCCTTTAATGCCGTTCGGGAATTTCAGAGACTGTTGAAGAGGGGAGGAAAACTGTTTATCTCACTCCCCAATTACCTCAACATCGAAAGGAGGGTCCGATTTCTCTTGACGGGGACTTTTTCTAAAATCCCCTCTCATAAGACCGTTCAAGAGATCTGGAAAGGGGATCTCTCCATGGTTCACCTGAACCCCCTGGGATATCCTCTTTTGAAATTCATTTTGGAGCATGCTGGCTTTCACATTCTACAATTGGAGAAGGATCGGGAGAAACGAAAGATGAGATGGCTTCTCCCGCTTGTCTGGCTGATTCGCCTGGGAGGAAAGTTTGCTTCAAAGAAGCGAAGGGAAGCTTATCGAACAGATGAGACATTAGCCGACGAGATCATCATGGGTGGGAATACCTTGATCCTTGTGGGAGAGAAGATCGCCTGAGACATGAAAACGATCTCCTGTGAAGTGTGTGGTTCGAAGCAGCATCAATTTCTTTTCGAAGGGCGAGACCGGGTTTTTGGGACTCCCGGATTGTTTCGTGTCGTGAAGTGCAGGGAGTGCGGGACCCTCTTTATCAATCCACAACCTGAAAAAGAATCGTTAGCGGCCTATTATCCAAAATCCTACTATGAAACCCATCAATCCCGCTACGTGGAGTATTCCTGGCTTAGAAAGAGGGTCCTCGAAGAGTATTTTGGATATGGAGACCACACCAATTTGTCCAAGATCCTCCGCCTGCCCAAAAAGATGGTCCTTTTCCCCTTCAAATTCAGGTACCGCTTTTCTATTCCTTTTGTCGAGAAAGGGCGCCTTTTAGATATCGGCTGTGGCAATGGAACGGAACTCTATAAGCTGAAAGCGATGGGCTGGGAGACTTACGGAGTAGAGATCAACGAGGAGGCCGTGAAGGGCGCAAGATCGAAGGGCATCGAAGTTTTTAGGGGTGATCTCTTCGAGGCGAACTATCCCGATCAGTTCTTCCATATCGTGAGAATGAGTTTTGTCTTGGAACACCTTCCGAATCCAAGAGAGACGCTTCAGGAGATTAAACGGATTCTTCTCCGTGGGGGTCGAATTTATATTTCTGTCCAGAATGCAAGAAGCCTCAATTACTGGTTGTTTAAACAGCGTTGGTTCAGCCTGGATGTTCCTCGCCACCTGTTCTCCTTTACCCCGAAAACTCTCGGGAGGCTTCTCTTTTCTGAGGGTTTAAAAATCAAATCCATCCATTTTGACTCAGGAACCCGGACATTCTTAGCAAGTCTTCAATATTGGGTCAATGATTGCTATCACAACGGGGTAGCCGGCCAAGATCGGCACAACATGGTCTCTAGCCATTTTCTAAGACATCTTCTCTCTTTTCCTTGCTGGGTGGTGGATCGGTTGCGGCTGGGTGACCTCATGCATTTGGAGGTTATTACGACATGATGGATCTCTCCATCCTGATCGTCAACTGGAACACGAAAGACTATCTCCTCCATTGTTTGGAATCGATTTTTCGGAAGGTCAATGCCCCATCCTGGGAGGTGATTCTCATCGATAATGGTTCTCAGGATGGAAGTGGAGCAGAAGCGAGGAAGAGATTTCCTTCTATAGACCTGATCGAGAACCATGAAAACGTTGGGTTTGCGAAAGCAATGAATCAGGGGTTAAAGAAAGCCTCCGGGAAATATATTCTTCTCCTCAACCCCGATACAGAGATAAAGGAAGGCGCTTTTGACCGATTGCTGGCTTTCATGGACACCCATCTCGAGATTGGAGCGACGGGAGCCCAACTCTTAAACCCTGATGGGTCGAGGCAGAATTCGATCGCTAATTTCCCCTCCTTGGCCACGGAGCTTCTCAATAAGAGTCTTCTGAGGGGTTTATTTCCAAAAGAATTCCCAGGCAAGGAGAAGGAGTATCCTGAACCCATTGAAGTGGATTCTGTGATCGGTGCGTGTTTGATGGTCAGGCGAAAGGTGGTGGAGGAGGTTGGCTTTTTGGATGAAAATTACTTTCTCTTTCTTGAGGAGACCGATTGGTGTTATCGAATGAAGAAAGCCGGATGGAAGGTTTACCACATTCCTCAAGCTGAAGTCTTTCACTTCCAGGGAAAGAGTGCGGAGGCCAAAAGGGAGAGGGCGAAGGTAGAATACTTTCGTTCACGATACCATTTTTTCAAGAAGTATAGGGGAAAGCCCCAGTGGTTTATTCTTCTCATTGGATTGATGATAAAATTATTCGTTGAGCTGATTGTTGCAACCGTCGGTTGTATTTTTACTTTATTCACTATTAGCAAATGGAGAAGGAACCTTTCCACCTATGCTTATTTGGCGTGGTGGCATTTCCGGTTTTGCCCGGAAGGAATGGGATTGAAGCCTGTAAAAGAGGAAATCCGAAATCCGAGTACCGAAATCCGGGACAAATTCAAAATCTCAATCTCTTGATGACTTAAACTTTTGTAATAATTTGTTTTGAATTTTGGTGATTCGATATTATTTCGAAATTCGCCTGCCTGCCGCAGGCAGGGATTTCGTGCTTCGAATTTGAGTTGGAGAAAGGGGTTCTATGATTAATATTGCGGTAGTGGGGGCAGGAGCGTGGGGGAAGAATCACATCCGGGTCTTCTCCGAGATCCCGAACGTTCGATTGAAGTATATCTGTGATAGCGATCCTTCAAAGTTATCGTCGATCCAGAAATTCTATCCCCAATCAGAGACGGTCAAGAATTTGAAGCCTATTCTTCAAGATCCAGAAGTAAAGGGTGTCGTGGTCGCATCGTCCGCCGCCTCCCATTATCGCTTATCGAAGGAGATTTTGCTGTCGGATAAAGATGTACTGGTCGAGAAGCCGATGGCTTTAAATTCAAAGGATGCCGGGGAGATGCTTAAAATTGCAGAATGGAGGGGAAGGATACTGATGGTGGGCCATCTCTTGATTTATCACCCGGTTGTAGATCGGCTAAAGCAGATGATTGCTTCCGGGGAGTTGGGCAAAATCCATTATATCTACACCCAGCGGGTTAATCTCGGCATTATCCGTCAAGATGAAAACGCCCTTCTTTCCTTTGCCCCTCATGACCTATCGGTCGTCCTTTATCTTCTCGAGGAAAAACCACTCATCGTTTCAGCCCATGGAGAAAGTTACATCCAAAATGGAATTGAAGATGTGGTCTTCCTCAGCCTCCGCTTCGCAGACCGCAGGATGGCGAATATCCATCTCAGCTGGTTGGACCCACATAAGGTAAGAAAGATCACTATTGTGGGTTCGAAGAAGATGGTGGTGTTTGATGATATGGAGGTCTCGGAGAAACTAAAAATATATGATAAGGGTGTGGTAAGCCCGTCCTACGATACCTATGAAGAATATCTGCGGTTGAGGTTTGGGGATATTACGATTCCGAATATCAAGATGGTTGAGCCTCTCCGGGCGGAAGCTGAACACTTTATTCATTGCATTGAATCAAGAAAAGAGCCGAAGACCGGAGGTCAGGGTGGGCTTGAGATCGTTAAAATTCTCTCTGCAGCCCAGAATTCTTTGAAAGAGAAGGGATTTCCTGTCAACCTCATAGAAGGATGATAATCCCCGCTTACCCCCTTTTGGAAAAAGGGGGGATGGGGAGATTTGAAAGCTATTTTCCAAAAGAAGGGTGGGTAAAAAATGCAAAAGAGCTACTTTGTTCATCCTACAGCTGTTATCGATGAACCAGTTGAGATTGGTGAGGGAACACAAGTCTGGCACTTTTCCCACATCATGTCCGGTGCCAAGGTTGGACGCAATTGTATCATCGGGCAAAATGTCTTCATAGGTTCAGGAGCCATCTTAGGAGATAATATCAAGATTCAAAACAATGTCTCTATATACAAGGCAGTGATTTTGGAGGATGACGTTTTCTGCGGTCCATCAATGGTCTTCACGAATGTTTTTAATCCTCGAAGCTTCATATCGAGAAAGAGCGAGTTTAGAAAGACCCTGGTACAAAAGGGAGCGACAATTGGCGCAAATGCAACGGTGATCTGTGGCAACAGCATTGGCCAGTATGCCTTCATTGGGGCTGGTACTGTGGTGACAAAGGATGTTCCGGATTATGCTTTGGTCTACGGGAATCCAGGAAAGGTGAAGGGGTGGGTCTGTCAATGTGCAGAAGAGATTACATTTCGAACTGGAAAGGGGAAATGTCAGGGCTGCGGAAAAAAATACCGGAAGGATACGAGTGGTGTAAGGTTCATTGAATAATGTTTCATTCATAAGAACGTATGAATAGACGCAGAGGAATGAAGATCGTGACCATCGTGGGGGCGAGACCCCAGTTTATAAAAGCTGCAGCCGTCAGCCGAGCGGTCAAGATATTCAACCGCAAGCATTCGAATTCGAGGAGGAAGCTTCGGGAAATATTAGTCCATACAGGCCAGCATTATGACTACTTGATGGACAAAGTCTTTTTTGAGGAACTCAAACTTCCGGAACCGGATTATCATTTGGGAGTAGGATCAGGTTCTCATGCCATACAAACAGGAATGATGCTTGAGCGCATCGAAACCGTTCTCCAAAACGAAAAACCAGACTCGGTTATCGCTTATGGCGATACAAACTCCACACTGGCTGGGGCCCTTGCCGCAGCGAAAATGAACATTCCTGTAGCTCATGTGGAGGCGGGTTTAAGAAGTTATAATCGAACCATGCCAGAGGAAATCAACCGTCTTCTTACTGACCATCTTTCAACTCTCTTGTTCTGTCCAACCGTTCTGTCTGTTCGGAACCTATCAAAGGAGGGGATCCGAAACGGAGATAAAACTGTCGTGAAAAATGTAGGCGATGTCATGTACGATTCAATCCTTTACTATGCTCAATTGGCTGAGGAGAAATCTACCATATTAAAGGATTTGGACCTTCTTTTTCCTAAAACTCATAACTCAAAACTCGTAACTCGTAACTACTACCTGGCCACTCTCCACCGTGCTGAAAATACGAACGACGCCAAAAGACTTAGATCTATTTTAAGAGCCTTAAAGGAGATCGGGAGGGATATTCCTGTTGTTCTTCCTCTTCATCCCAGAACCAAGAAGATGATAAGAACCTATCATCTTCTTGGAGAGACGAAAAGAACTAAGTTGATCGATCCGGTCTCGTATTTCGATATGCTAAAATTGGAAAAGCATGCAAAGGTCATTCTTACCGATTCCGGAGGGGTTCAAAAGGAAGCTTATTGGTTTAGAATCCCCTGTGTTACGCTCCGAGACGAGACGGAATGGATGGAGACCATTCAAAGCGGGTGGAATGTTCTGGTGGGGGCAGAGAGCGATCGAATTGTGGCAGAGGTAAAGCGCAAGAATAGAAGGAGATTGCCTTCGAGTAGAACAGGAATATTCGGAGACGGAAAAGCGAGTGAGAAGATAGCTCGGGTTTTGCTTGATTATTTTTTAAGATAGGGGGGATACATTGATTCATGCTGTGATCTTAGCCGGTGGAAGAGGAACTCGTTTTTGGCCTTTGAGTCGGGAGACCTGGCCCAAGCAAATGCTTCATATCATAGGGGAGGATACCCTTCTTCGACAAACCATCAAGAGATTGGATGGATTTCATCCGGAATTGAACATATGGATTGTCACCACTGAAGACCTGGCTCAGGATATTCGTTTCCATCTCAAGACTCTTGGAAAAGATGTCGAACGGATCAAATTCATCATAGAGCCTCTCGGCAAAAATACAGCTCCGGCCATAGGGCTGGCCGCAATAACGCTCTACAAAGTCTCCTCTGATTCGATGATGATCGTCATGCCATCCGATCATGCGATAAGGGACACCAAAGCATTTCAGGAGAAGCTCCGCTTGGCCCTTGAGGCTGCAAGACAGGAGTATCTGGTGACTTTTGGAATCAAACCGAACCGACCGGAGACGGCTTATGGATATATCCACTCTGGCAATCCTTTAAAGGGGTCCAGAGGTGATGTTTTCCATGTGGAAAGATTCTATGAAAAGCCTGGTATCAAGACAGCAGAATCCTTTATTGATCAAGGAAATTACTATTGGAATAGCGGGATTTTCGTATGGAAGACCTCAAGGATCCTTAAAGAGATGGAAATCTATCTTCCTTTATTATATCAAGGCCTTAAAAAGCTCGAAATACCACAAGATCTCAGGGAGGAGACGGTCGATGAAATCTATTCTTCATTTGATAGTATCTCCATCGATTATGGCGTCTTAGAAAAGAGTCGTGACGTCCTAGTGATTCCTTCAGATTTTGGTTGGTCCGATCTCGGAAGCTGGACGGCCCTCGACGATGTCATAGAAAAGGACAACAGGGGGAATATTTTCCAAGGAAATTTAATTGATAGGGGAAGTCAAAATACGACAGTGATCGCTTCTGATCGCGTGATGGCTACAATTGGTCTTAAAGATATGGTTGTCGTCGATACTCCTGACGCAACCCTTGTCTCATCGAAGGAGAAGGTTCAAGAGGTTAGAAACGTGGTCGAGGCACTGAAGGAGAAACAGCGCCAAGAGCATCTGGTCCATCGCACGGTGGAGAGGCCATGGGGAAATTATACCGTGTTGGAAAAAGGAGATCGCTATAAGATCAAAAAGGTGGTTATTCATCCGAAGGCCAAATTGAGCCTCCAGGTCCATCATCATCGAAGTGAGCACTGGGTGGTTATCTCTGGGACAGCAAGGGTCACGCGTGGAGAGGAAGTTTTTGATGTTCATCCCGGCGAGAGCACATTTATTCCTATATCCGTAAAGCATCGTCTGGAAAACCTAGGTCTTATTTCTCTTCAAATTATCGAAGTCCAAAACGGAGATTACGTAGAAGAAGATGATATAGAAAGATTCGACGATGAATATCAAAGGGTTAAAAAGGAATGAGTTTGAAAGTGTTGTTGAATGGATTCCTAGAGACTAAT
>SMTZ1_10005909_pt1 | contig 12319 bp, 14 predicted proteins | sample DeeMarSWOR136_30_FD_25667 | JGI IMG/M metagenome (IMG submission 25667) | reverse complement strand
ATTTGAAGCGAACATGTTATCACGTAAGATTTTATTATTTCTAGAAAGTATTTAAAGTTTACGTTATTTAGAAAACTAACTTATATGAAAATAACCCTTAAATCTCGATTTTTCTATATTTTTAGTATGGTATTTCCTATAGCTATAATACCATTAAAGAAAGAAATAGCTTTAACATTTTTTATAATCGGTTTAATTATAATTTTGATATCTTTTATTGTTGAAGACCTTTTTCTTTTTCTTATAGGAATCACTCTAAGTATTACAGGGTTTTACATAATTACTTACAACATACTTGCTTACAGACTAAAAACCCCAAAGAAGAAAAAATAATATCCTTAAATTCTCTTTGATTTGATTTCTTTTAAGTCCTGGTTTTTCAAAACGAGGAAATAATACAATAAACAACTATATTTAATTTGTAGAGATTTCTAAATTATAAATGTATGAAGAAAGTTTCTATAATTGTTCCAACTTATAATGAAAGAGAAAACATATCCAAGTTGCTTAATAGGATATTTTCAATTTTTAGAAAAAATAAAATAAATGGCGAAGTTATAATAGTTGACGACAATTCTCCAGATGGAACAGGCCTGTTAGCAAAAAAATTGATAAAGAAATATAGGAATCTTAAAGTTCTTCATAGAAAAGAAAAAATGGGTCTATCATCTGCCATCCTAGATGGTTTAAAGATAATGAATGGAAAGATTCTTGGTGTCATGGATGCTGATTTAAGTCACCCTCCAGAGATGATACCTCTGATGCTTGATATAATGAAAAATGAAAATGCTGATTTTGTAATTGGAAGTAGGTATGTAAGAGGTGGAAAAATCAAAGGTTGGGATTTTTACAGAAAAACTGTATCAAAAGTAGGCATTTTGTTATCGAGAATGTTTACAGGTGTTAAAGATCCTATGTCCGGATTCTTCCTAATAAAAAGTAAGTGTGTAAAGGGAATTCAATTCAATCCAACAGGATTTAAAATATGTCTAGAATTCATTATTAAAGCAAATTATAATAAAATAATAGAAGTTCCAATTACTTTTATAGAAAGGAAAAAAGGAAAAACTAAGATTGGTTTTAAAGAGTATTTTAATTATTTACATCATCTCTATAGAAGAATACTAAAAGATAAAAGAAATTTTAGATTCTAATTTTGAAATTATTTTTAGATGCCCAGAAAATAGAAACTTATCAATTATCTATAAATACTAATGTTTTTTACTTTTCAATTTTTTTTGAACAGCTTTGCTTGTTAATTCTCTAAGTGCATCAGAAGCAATCCATTTAGCAGTTTTGGAATCAATTTTTTTAATTTGTTTTGCTATTTTAATTGCTTTTTTATTTAAGTTTAAGTTTCTTTTTCCAATTTGTCTTAATGCCCAATTAACTGCTTTCTTAACAAAATTTCTATTATCTGTAGATTCTCTCTTTATTATGGGAAAAAATTTTTCAAATTGCTTATCTTTTGCTTTCTTATCATGAAAAGCTAGAACTGCCATCATCGCAAATCCTGCCCTTTTTACAAACTCTTCTTTCTTCTTACTCCACTCTACTGCCTTTTGATAAGCAAATTCAGTTCTATCAAATAGATTCATGCAACACTGATCACAAACATCCCAAGAATCAAAATCCTTTATCCATTTTTCCATTTGCTTTTTAGTTACTTTTTTTGGATCATCAATCATACTTGCAAGTATTCGTGCTTCGTGAATACCTGATAACCAAAGTTGTTGAGCAAGCTTATGGTTTACTCCTATTTTCTTAGCTATGTCTCTTAAATTGGGGACTGATACTCCATATGTATTCTTTGAATTAATTCCAAATCGTACCATACCTGCTACTGCTTTTGGATTGGATAAAGACTTCAATTTTTTTAGAATCTTTTTATATTGCATTTTACCATTTTATACTTCAAAACTTACAACTTTTTCCATAAAATCTTCAATATTTATAACAGGGCCTTGTTTACAATTTTCTTCGTCAAACTTTTGAATATTATTTGATTTAATTCCTTTTGTAAATATTGTGAATGGTATGAAACCTGCTGAATGTTCTCCTGTTTTAACAGATGTCACATGGTCTGATGTAACAACAACCATTGTTTTCTCAAAATCAGTATATTCTAAAATTCTTCTAAAAACTTCTCTATCAATTTTTTCTATGAAAAATCTTTTAAGATTAAAATCTTTATCATGAGAAGCAATATCAGTTCCTAGAATATGTAGAATAACAAAATCATACTTTTTCAATGCATCTAAAGCTTTCAAAACTTTTTCTGAAAGATTTGTTTTCAGATCAGCAGTTGCACCAGAAACCTCAATAATATCCATTTCCATGGATCTTGCAATTCCTTTTATAACAGGAGAAGCAGCTATACAAGCTCCATTCAAACCAAAACTATCCTTAAAACTTTTTACATATTGATAACAGCTTGCTCCCCTTAATAAAATATAATTTGCAGGAACTTTTCTATATTTGTTTGAGGGATGCTCTTTTAAAATTTTATAAACCTCTTTAGAAAACTTGTTTAAAGCAGCAGCAGTTTTTACTGCTTCGTTATCTTGTGTTAAAGCTCTTATTTCTAAAACTTCATTTCCTTCTTCATTTGGATCAGAACCACTAACATTCGGAGAAATATTAATACTATTCAATGCAACAACTCCTCTATGAGCTAAGGATTTGTAAAAATCTATTCTAACTCCGTCCAAGAAAAATTCTTTGATAGTTTTTGACATTTCAGACAAACCAGAATTATCTCTTCCACCTCTCCTATCAACAACTAATAATCTTGGTTTAAATGTTCCTGTTTTTAACTTATCTTCCATAACTTCTTTAACACTTGCAAAATTAGCTCTTATATAGACACTTTCAGGAGTTATTTTCAAATTTATTCCTAAGGCTTCCAAATAACCTCTTCCTGGATATTCATTTTTATCATATCCTAATAGAACAAAATTAGAAATTCCTGAGTCAGGATGTTTTCCTTCTCTATTTTCCATCAAACCTGCAAATCCATTTTTTGTTAATAAATCTAAATTAGGTTTGAATGCTAACATGAGAGGAGTTTTTTCAATATTGTCTGCAGCACCATCAAGAATAACAAACAAAATCTTTTTTCTCATAATAATTATTTTTATCTTTCTAACATAAATACTCTTTTTCTTGGAGTTTCAGCTAATCTATCCAATAACATTTTTTCCTCGTAATGTTTTCCGATAACCAAAGGTTCTAATTCTTCTGCTAATTTCACAGCATCCTGTAAATTATTATAACTATTAGAAAATATTGTAAACAAAGTTTCTCCTTTTTCAACCTTATCTCCTAATTTTGCATTCAAATGAATTCCTGCTCCTATGTCTCGAGGCGCTCCAGCCTTTCTAGCAATTAAAACAATTTCTGAATTTTTTATCCATAAAACTTTTCCATTTTTTTCTGATTTTATGGTTACATACTTATCCCCTATGGGCAGATCTTCTGCTTGTATCTTTGGATTACCTCCCTGAGCTTCTATAATTTCTCTAAACTTTTTTTCTGCTTTTCCAGATTTTAAAATTTCTAAAGCAGCCCCATGGTTTCTAACTCCAACCTCATTAAATAAAATATCACAGAGCACTGTTGCTTTTTCTATTAAATCTTTTGGACCTTTTCCTCTTAAAGTAAGTAAAGCTTCTTTTGCCTCTAATGCAGGACCAACATAATGTCCTAATGGTTGTCTGCCAAATGTTATTCCACATGCAACATGTATTCCTAATCTTTTTCCCAATTCCATAAAATCTTCTGCTAACTCATGAGCTTGTTTTGTTGTTTTAATTTTTGCTTCATTTCCCACTGGGATGTCTATTACAACATAATTAGCTCCGATTGCTTTTTTCTTGGACATTATAGAAGGTAATAACATTGGATCTATTCCTAAAGGATACTCCACTTGAATAAACATATCGTCTGCAGGTGCTAGATCTAGAGCTCCGCCCCAAACCAAACATGCATTAGTTTTTTCAACAACCCCTTTAATTTCTTCTAATGATAAATTAACTGGGGCTAATACTCCCATTCTTTCAGCTGTTCCACAAGGAGATGTTATTGCCTTAGAAGAGGTTTTAGGAATTATTAAACCTGCTGCTGCAACTATCGGAACTACAATTAAAGAAGTTTTATCTCCTGGAATTCCTCCTATGCTATGTTTATCACAGATAACTTTTTCATCAAGTTTTAATTTTTCTCCTGTTGCAGCCATAGCTTTTGACAAACTAGCTGCTTCATCAATTGATAAACCAGATGTATGTAAAGCTGTGACAAAGGCTGTTAATTCTATAGTTGATACCTTCTTGTCTACGATATCTTTAACAATCTTTTTTATTTTATCGTAATCTAATCTAGCCCCAGAAAGTTTTTGTTTGATATAAAAAATTGATTCTAATTCTTTTTGTGGAAAAATCTCTAAATGTTCCCCCCCTGTTAATTCAAAGAAATTAGTAACATCATCATTAGTTATTATTTCACCATTTATAGTGAATTTTGCTGTTGTATCAACTATTGCTGTTAATTCTTTATCTCTATAATTTATTCTTACTCTGTCTAAAGCTCTTAATCCTAAAGAATCTGCATCCTCTTTGTTTAATATTACAACAAATTTTCCGCCAACTTCCAAATCAATTGGTCTTGCTATCAATCTCATTTCAAATACCTACATGACAAGTTTGATTTCCAACAATTTCATTACAAGCTGATTTTAAATTAGAACAATCCAAGCCTGTATTATGATATTGATTTTGGAGGTCGCATAAATTTTTAATATACCACTCTATTTGTGGTAAACTTACATCAGCTTCGGTATCACAATCATATTCTCCCCAATAAATACAATTCTCAATCATTACATCTTTTAATGAAGCACATTCGTATCCAGGCCTTGCAACTTCACATTCACCTTTAGGAATATAAACAGGAATGCTAACGAGAATTACAAATATTATTAAAGCTATTATTGAAATCTTATCCCATTTACTCAATTTTATTTTAAATGGAAGTCTTCTTTTTGGTTTTTCTTCTTTATGAACTTCTTTTGATTCTTCAAGTTTTTTCTCATCATCCATATTAACCCCATTGTTTTAATGCAATGCTTAACTCTTTATTCTTTTTGGCGTATTCTTTTAAAGGAATATTATTCATAACAGCATCTATAGCTTGTCTCATTGATTTTGCTCCTGCCCTTGTTCCTTTCCTATGACCATGTACTCCGCCACCTGCTTGGATCACAATATCATTTCCTAACATTTTAACAAGTTCTGGAACATGACCAGCGTATAATCCTCCTGAACAAACTGCAAAAACTGGTTTTATATGAAGCCAGTCTTCTGCTAAATTGTATCCATGTTCTTTTATAATTCTTTTTTCAATTTGTTCTTCTATTGTTAAAACTTCATCTTTTAATCCTTCCATCTTTCCTATTATTGTTCCTATGTGAATTTGGTCAATTCCTATTAATCTAGCAATATCAGAAATGACTAACATTGATACTCCATGTTTTTTATTTCTTGTCAAGGCAGCATGTCCGGCCCTGTGAGCATGTAAAACTAATTTCAAATCATTATTTGCATTCCTCAATGTTTGTAAAGCAGACCAACCAACAGTAATTATATCAATCATTAAATATCTTCCTCCTGCCTCTTTGACAAAATTCGCTCTCTGAAGCATTGTATCTGATTCACTTGTTATATTTGGCATGTAAACTTTTCTTTCACCAGTTTGTCTTTCAGCCTTATTCCTCATTTTTAATGTTTCTATAATTCTTTTTGAAAAACTATTAAATTTCTGATTAGATAGATTTTCATCGTCTTTAACTATATCAACTCCTCCTACCCAAGCCTCATAAGCAACTTTAGCATGTTCTTTTTCATTTAATCCTAATTTTGGTTTAACAATAGTTCCGATCAATGGTCTTTTAGGAATTTTTAACAATTTTCTAATTCCTTTGATTCCATACAAAGGTCCTGAAAATGATTTTATGATTTTATCAGGCCAATCAATATCTTCTAGTCTCAGATTTTTGACAGCCTTCATCCCAAAGATATTACCTGCTATACTACTGAGAATTTGTGGCATATTCCATGATTCAAACAGTTCTAAAGGATAGGCAATTTTTATACAATTTCCTTTAATTTCAAAAACCTTTGCTCCTAGTTTTCTGATTCTTGGTTTCATTGGAACATCAGTCCATGTTCCTATCGAACTCTCAGCAGCAATATACTCTGCTGCCTTTTTAATAGAAATCTTATTTGGTTCTATTCTAAATTCACAAATTAAATCATTTTTATCTGGTTTATAATTAAAATTGGTATAACTCATTTCTTTCGCCTTGCTGTTCTATATGCATCATAAGAAAGATATATACTTATCCACATAGACCATAATACTATCCAAAATAATCCAATAAAAGCAAGAATACCTGCAGAAGTTGCATACCAGAATGAGAATACCCATGTAAAAATATTTAATAGAAATGCAATAATTCCTTTGTTCATTTTCTTATCAAGATAGACATAACCAATTCCCCAAATTATAAAATTAAGTATCGCGGCAAGCAAAGGACTTTTCTGCTTTTTTCTTATCATTTTAACATCCTCAAAATATTTCCTGGTGTTAATATTCCTTTTTCTGTTACAACCCTTTTAACATATTTCCAAGGTGTTTCATCAAATGCTGGGTTTCTCACCTCTAATGTTTTCATATGTTCTATATAAATTTCATGAGGGCTTCTCTCTTCAATTATTAGTTTTTTCCTTTTATCTAATTTTAATGTATTGCCAACAACATAAAATGGTTTTTTATGCTCCCAAGCAACCACAGCTAAAGGATAGGTTCCAATTTTATTTACAATCCCTTCTTTTCTTATTGCATCTGTTCCTACGATAACAATGTCAACATCCTTCATAAAAAATTCAACAGCAGAGTCAACTATCAATATAACAGGTATTTTTAATCTAGATAGTTCTTTTGCTGTTTTTATACCTTGTTCCTTTGGTTCTGTTTCTGTTGCATAAACTTTAATCTTTTTACCTTCTTTCCATGCCTGTTTTATAATAGCTAAGGCTTCTCCAGAATGACAATGAGTCATTATTACATAATTATTTTTTATTAATCTGCTTCCTCTTTTTGCAATTTCTTTAGTTGCTTGATTTAACTGTCTTAACAATTTGTTTATTGTTTCTATTTTCCTTTCTTTTTTAAGAATTTCCAAACAATTATGCAAAACAACTGCAGTTGGTCTTGTTTTTTCAATTTTGTTTGCTGCTTTATTGAATTCTCTTCCAAATCCTTTTTGTTTAGCTATCTTTCTTAAGAATTTTAGACTCTCGATAGCAATCTCTTTTGCTCCTTGTATTTCCAAGGTCTTTATCCTTTTTGTAAAGCTTTCCAATGTCTCAGGCATAAATTCATTATATTAAAAGAATAAAATAAATATATGGCTAATGAAGAAAATGAGAGGCTAATCAAGCATATTAGAAGTATAGGATATTTGAAATCAAAAAATATTGAAAATGCTTTAAGAGAAGTTCCAAGGGAATTTTTTGTTCCTGAATCTATGAAATATCTTGCTTATAGAGATAGTCCTTTGTATATTGGTTCTAATCAAACTATTTCCCAACCATCAACAGTTGTTGCCATGACAGAAGCTTTGGATGTAAAAGAAGGGCAGAAAATATTGGAAATAGGAACTGGGTCTGGTTGGCAAGCTGCTGTTCTTGCAAAACTTGTTGGAGATAAAGGGTTTGTTTATACAATTGAAATAATAGAAAATCTTGTAAAGTTTGCAAGAGAAAATCTGAAAAAACTTAATATAAAAAATGTAAAAGTTATAAAAGGTGATGGTTCTTTAGGTTTGAAAAAATATGCTCTCTTTGATAGGATAATTATTACTGCTGCTTGTCCAGAAATTATAAAACCATTATTAAAACAATTAAAAGTAAATGGAATTATGGTAATACCTATTGGTAACTTATATCTGCAAAGTATGTATGTTATTAAAAAACTGAAAAAAGGAATTGAGAAGAAATCTATTGGTTCTTTCATGTTTGTTCCTTTAACAGGAAAGCATGGTTTTAAATGATTTTATGAAAGTCAAAAAAAAGGATGGAAAACTAGAAGAATTTGATAAAAATAAAATTATTAGAGTTTGTAAAAGAGCAGGGTCTTCCGAAAAAGAAGCAGAAGATATAGTTGAATCTATCAGTGGTGAAATATATGACGGTATTTCTACAGAAGAAATAAGATTGCTTGTTTTAGAAGAATTACAAAGAAAAAATGAAAGAGCTGCTCATGCATTTAGAGATTATAAAAAATAAACTATTTTTCCATTATAATTGTACTTTCCTTTCTTTCACCAACCTTTATTGTTCTAGCTCTTGTACACCAAGAATTTCTTGCAACTAATATATTGTTTATATTAAATCCTATTTTTTCTGCTAGCTCTGCTAAAATCCTATCAGTTTCTATAACCCTATCAGGAAAACATCCCCCACCAACAACTATTGCTATTTTTGATTTATCTTTACAAACTCTATACATTTCTTTTAAAGCTTGACTCATATCATTGAAATAAGCCTTTGCAATTGGTGGAAAATTTGGATATAAATTAAAATCAATATCTTCAACTCTATAACTTATATATGATCTTATCTCTGTTTTTGGAAATCCTAATAAAGTTTCTTCAATTCTGTAAATTTTTGTATACTCTATTCTATTGAGATAAGGAGGTGATGTTATAACACAATCTACAGATTGATCTTCAATCTCTAAATTTCTAGCATCTCCTTCCTCAACTCTTGTTTCAATTGGTTTAAGATTCAATTTTTTCAAATCCTTAAACATTTTTTTGATTTTATATTTGAAAAATTTTTTTAAAGGGGGTACATTTCTTTTTATTATTCTAACAAAAGCTCCGTCTTTGAAAACATAACTTGAGCTCATAACCGAGTCTATCAAAGCCAACAAAAAGAAATCATGTATATACTCGTCTTCAATTTCATTTATTTTACTTAAATAAAATACAAAATCTTCTAAAACATATTTTGAAAATGCTTTTCTTATGAATTTATATTTTAATAATTTTTTAGGCCTTTCAAATTTCCATTTTAATGATAAAGAAATAAAATTTTTCAATTCTTCTAGATCGTAGTCTCTTGTTTTAACTTTTGAAACAAAAACAAAAAACGGGGAAACATCAAAACCAATTGACTTAATTCCTCTCTGTTTACATGTTAGTAAGGTTGTTCCTACACCACAAAATGGATCAGAAACTATTGAGTTATTATCTAAATTAAATTTGTCAATAAGAATATCAATTAATTGTTTTGAAAATCCTTCTTTAAAATAATACCAGTTATGAATTGGCTCTTTTTTATTTGGTATAAATGTAACTAATTTTTTTAATTCTGGAGCTTTAGAAAATTTCACTTTAACCAACTTTGAAGAGATTTTTGTCTAGCTTCTGTCAAGGTTTTAATAACTTTTTCAATTCTATCCTGAGAAAAATCATGCTCATCAACCAAAAACTTCAAAATTTTATCAGGATCCAATGATTTGAAATCAATATCAACATCTTTAACTGGAGGGTTTAAATAAAATTCATAAATATTCTCTGCAGGAGTTTCATAATCCCATTTAATTTTTTTCAAAACCCTTTCCAAAGTTTTTTCTTTTTTAACTAATTCTAAAGACCTTTTAGGACCGTATCCTTTGATTCCTGAATTATAATCACTACCAACCAAAATACCAATTATGATTAATTGTTCTCTACTTAATCCTAATTCTTTTAAAAGATTTTTCAATTCTATTATCTCAGGTTTTATTTCAATATAAACATCTTGTCTAGGCAATTTTCTCCTTCCTGTTATTGACAGATTTCTTATAAGTTTTGGAGAATTGAATAACAAGCTATCACTGTCTTGGCTAGCAACAGAATAAACCAAACCTTTTTGACATAAGTAAGCACACTGAGCCTCTCCCTCTGAAGGTGCTTGAACAACAGAAATTCCCATATAACTTAATAGTTTTTTTGATTCTTCTACCATCTCTCCTGTTAATTGAGATGTCATCTGAGCAGCCTTTTTTGCCTCTTCTAAATTTCCTAATGATAAGGCCTGTTGCCATTTTTTATAAGCCTTCTCTCTTAATTCTTTTCTCTGTTCTATTGTCATTGTTTTCAAATCTGGTTTTTCTCCGTCAAAAACCCAAACTAATTTTATATTGTTTTCAAGTAATTTTGCTGACCTATAAAACAAACCGCTCAAATGGCTTGTTATTCTTCCTTTAGAATCCTTTAAAGGAACTCCGTCTGACTGACGAATAATAGATAAAAATTGATGTAACCATAAAAATGCATCTACAGCTATTGTTTTTCCTGATAAGTCTTTTATTTCAATTTCTTTTTTTGGTAAAATATCAGAAATCTGAACTCCCATAATTTAATTAAATAATTTGAAAATATAAATTAAGGAGTTTCCCTCTTATAAAAATCATCTTCTAGTTTTCTTCCAGTTTTTTTCTCCCATTCTGGAATGGATAAAGAATATTTCTCTTGTATTTGGTCTCTATACCACTGAGGAATAACATTAAAAGCACAAAAAGGAACTATCCTTCCGTCTGGTTGTGCGTAGTGAATGCAACACCTCTTAACCCTTTCAATATCATAGTTGTATAAATCTTGAAAATGCATCATTCCAACAAAAAGAGATTTATGATGAAGTTTTCCTAATGACTTATAGTCTCCTGTTTTTAGGATATTGAAAAGTATATTTGCAAGATTCAAATCTTTTGGTTGTTTTTCTTTGTCTACAAAACTGTTTAACTTTGATAATATTCTCAAACTAGTATATACTTTGCCTGAAAGTCCTTTAACTTGTAATGACAATTCTTCTAATAATTTTAAAAATCCTTCAACATCAAAAAATCTAGGTAAAGGAATTATTTTGTCTCCATCTAAAAATAAATAAGTAGCCATTCCACAAGCAGGATGGGCTGTTAATTCATATCTAGGTCTATCTGTTAATGCTTCAAAAAAATGTGTTACAGGAGTGACAGTTGGGACAGGATACCAATCTTCTCTAGAAACCATTCCATTTGTCTGTTCTTCTATATTTTTAATAACATCTGGAATTGTTATTCTGAATTTTTCTCTATCTGCTTTTGTTATTCTACCAACAAGAGAAACTGGCTGATAATTAACTCCACGAACAACATCAATATTTTTTATTCCAAATCTCAAAATGTTTCCAACATCATGATCATTAACAGTATTGATAATAGTTGGGACAAGGACAATACCTATATTTGCTTTTCTGCAGTTTTCTAATATTTTTGGTATTTCCCAGTGGTTTTTAGGATTAGTTTTAGGTGTAGTTCCATCATAACTAAGATAAATTGTATTAACCCCAGCTTTTTTGACATTTTTCGCCCATTCCAAATCATTCTGTAATTTATGAGTCCCATTTATGTTCAACTGAACATGATCATATCCTTCTTCTTTAGCAATTTTGATTATTTCAATTAAGTCTTCTCTCATTTCAGGGTTTCCTCCTGTCAATTGAACTGCATTACAAGGAACAGGCTCTTCTTTCCTCATCACTCTTAACATCGTTCTTATCTGTTCTAGAGATGGTTCATAAACATAGCCCATTGCTTTGGCATAAAAGAAACAGTAAAAACATTGTAAATCGCAACGGTTTGTAACAACAATATTTCCTAAGGCTGTATGAGATTTGTGCATTTTACATAAACCACAAGCTGTTGGGCACAAAGGATTTTCAATTTTAATATTAGGATTCCAAATTCCTTTTCCATCATGAGCAAAACTCTCAGCTTTTAGATACATCTGGTAATCTCCCCAGTATATATCTTCAAATTCTCCATGCTGAGAACATTTTTTTCTTATCCAAACCTTATTGTCTCTTTCGAAAATCTCTGCTGGAATAATTTTTAAACATTCAGGACAAAGAGATTGCGTATCCTTTATTTTGTTCATGTTACCGAACTTTTTGAGTTTTTTAAAAGTTATAAAAGTTTATATGCTTAGAAAAATATAAAGTTAACTATGGGTTATAAAAACTATAGGATTTTGTCTTTTTTTTTATCACCGCCACTAATTGCATTATATGTTACTATTATATTTTCCATGTTTTCACCAATCGGTTTAGGATATATAGATGTTTTTTCAAGTATAATTATTGGAATAATTTTTCTAGTTTTAATTCCATTAACCTCGGTATATTATTTTAGTAAGAAAGATTTTGATGTCAGAAATAAAGATGAAAGAACAAGA
>SMTZ1_10036434_pt1 | contig 12320 bp, 9 predicted proteins | sample DeeMarSWOR136_30_FD_25667 | JGI IMG/M metagenome (IMG submission 25667) | reverse complement strand
AACTGTTACCATATCTTTTCCAAAACAGCAAATTATTTGTGGGATCTCTGGGGTTGTAAATTCAAGTATTATATCTAGATATTTCTCTAGAATATAGGTAATGTTTATTATAGGAAGAATATCTTTTAATATGTTTGAAAATTCTAGTAACCTAGCAATAGTATCTCCATTAATTGTATCGTTTAACAATACCAATATTGGGTTTACAAAATTACGATTAATATCATCAATTTTTTCAAAAAGTGGAGATTCAATAGTACCACCCACAAGTTTAATAATATCAGATGGAAGTCCCCAGCAATCACTTACATTAAATGGAAATTTTATGATTGGTGGAAAAGGATTTTCTAATACAATCTCCAAATCAATTGTTATAACTATTTCCTTATGAAGTTTAAATGGTAGCTTAATATATGGTTGCTCTTTAATATCTATATCTAAAGTACCATATATCTTAGGATTAATCCTTTTTATTCCCAAATCGTTTTTGTTAAAAAGCATATACCCCTCAATTGTAGCACTTTTTAATTCAAATGAAATATTAATTAGTCCATCACCGAGGTCAAAAGCAGTCCAAAAAAATCCGCTGATTCCTGCTTCAAAAGATACATTATAATAATCACCAGTATCATCTGTAACTTCAATAGATAGTTCATCAGTTTTTACATCCATATAAAGACCTAGGCCTGAATATTCAAAATCTAGGATAAACCTATCTATCTTGTATGTCCATTTGTATCCAACTTCCCATACTGGAACCTCGACGTCATAAAATGATATTGGTTCATTTTCATCTGATTCATTCTTAACTGGTATATTCCCAACATCTTGGGCAGTTGTTAAAAAAGCAGTCATCAGCATTAAACATACTAAAATACCTATTATTTTTGCTTTCATCTTCTTCTCCCCTAATAAATATTAATAAACACATGTTATTAGTGAATTAAAAGTTTTCCAAAATGAAAAATATATAAATCATTTTAAAATAATATTATATATAAAAATATTAATTTAATTTTTAATGCTATCTATATTGTTTTGATTAAAGATAAGAGTTCTTCAATTATTACAGAAAATTTTAACAGTCAAACTAAATATTTAATGGTAAAATCTACTTATTATTTAATAATTTTACAAGACGAAAATTTAAAGGGCCTAGTTGAGGGAGGAAGAAAGTTATGAAGAATAGAGTGTACTAAAAATTCATTCTTACTTCCAAACTAGACCCTCTACCTTATATATAAACAATTTTTGGTACATAAATTTTATCCCAAAAATCCTTCATTTCTTCTAGTTTTTTGGAAATTTTACTAAAAATTATAAAAGATATGGTAATTCAGATGGATATTAATTAAATAGATAAGATTTTTAAAAATAAATCTACAATCTTTTTTTCCTAAGCATTATTGAATATTTTTCTAATTTTAGAGAAATTTGTTTTAATTTTTTTCCAATTTAACTTAGGATTTGTTTTTGTAGAATTATTATTGAAGGAATTTGAAAGAACAAACTCTTTCCATTTTTCTACACTCTCTGATACTTTGTCAAAACAGGAGCTACATAGAAGATATTTCTTTCCCAATGTTGGATGTTGATATCCTTCAACGATTCCCAGCTTCTTTCCACATTCTTCACATTCTTTCATTTTTTTATCACCAAATAATCTTAATAACAAGTGATAAACATTAAATGGGCCATCAAAAAAGTCTACAAAATGATGATATTTTTTAAAAAAAATTTCATTTTGGCGAGTATTTATAAAAAAACGATTTAAAAGATAAGAAAATATTGTATCAACTTAGTCTAGATTAAAGACATTCTCTTTATAATGGGTATATAAAATATTTAATTTTATACTATCAAATCTACGTTGTAGTTGCAATTTGTTTAATCCTTGCACTGACAACGAATACTTGTATTATTGATTTAATTTCATCGATTTCTTCTTGGTCGGTTGCTTGACTTACAATATTCATTTTTTTTATCACCTCAAAACATATAATGTGTTGTTAGTAACATAATATGGCTCTCTGAAAAACACGACAATAATCTCAGATATCGATGAACTAATATCATTTTGTCTAGGTGATATGGAAAAACTTGATTTAAAGGATAAGAAAATATTATATCCGCTTGATAGTGATTCAAGGTAATCTCTAAGATCAAATGGTAAAAAGGTAAGTATATCTAAAGATGTTGTTTCATAAGGATTAAAAATATTGGTATTTATTTTATCGTATTAGTTATTAATTTATCTTAAAAATTTGAGATTTAATGTGCTATATTATTTAATTATTGAGAGAAGGGATTTATTGGAGGGTTAGGGAGGTAAATAAAAAAAGAGCCCTTCTCTCTTTTTTTCTACAATTAATAGTTATTGGATATTTCTAATATGAAATGGCTCTCATAAAAACTCGACAGAATTGTAATATTAAGATTAATAAGTATTATTTTGTCGATAGGGTCTGAAAAAGATTAATTTAAGAAACAATAAAAAATATTCTTATTTAAAATTCAATAAAAATAAAAAAAAGGGGGTAAAGTGGTTTTAATTTTATTTCAATGGGAGCAGGAATAGTTTAATCAAAAATTCTGATACAACCCTTGAGAAGAATTGCATTAGTCTTGTAGATATTGGTAATATTTGTTTTCCATTTGCACAAAGTGATATAAAATATACCCTTATCCCAATAGATATAGCACGGAGTGCAACAAAGATTTTTGTTACATTGTGCCCTTGAGGTCCAACATATTTATTAACATAATAATTAATTGTTTCATTTAGTTCCTCTTTATCGAATTCTATTTTAAAACCATATATTTTTAGTCCCTGCCCGGTTCCTTCAATTAACCATAATGATATATCAGCCAATATTCCTTCCCAAACATCGTTATCATTCATTTTTTCAATGATTTTACCTCGGGTATAACTTATACCGTGCTTAACAGCATGACCTGCTGTGCAAAGACATGTTTTACATATAGGTTTGGTTTCTGCTGGTTCTTCTCTTGATCTGCATAACGGACATTCATATTCATTTTCTTCAACTGCAGCATCATACATAGGACTTGCAATTGCTGGCTGTAGAGCCATCCCGATGAATAAGGATATAGCAATTATACTTACAGTCATTATCACTGTGTTTCTCTTACCGTTGTTACTCGCTTCATTTTTTCCAAATTTTTCTTTCAGTTCTTTAAAAAACTCTACAAAATAGTAATATAGTCCAAATAAAATTACATTTTGTCGAGATTATATGGAAAAACTTGATTTGAAAGATAGAAAAATATTATATGAACTTGATAGGAATAGCAGGCAATCTTTTAGAAGCATCGGCAGGGTATAATTAAACGTTTTTATGCATATTATGATATTCTTCAATTGAATTTAAATTTATTACGGTTTTATTTCAAGTTTCAATATACAACACCCATAATTAAAAAAGAGATTATCGATCATTTCATGAATGATCATTATGTGAATATACTTTTTTCATGCGAAGGAAGTTACGACTTAGGTGTTTTGATGATGGTTAAAAGTATTTCTGAAGTTTATCCACTTTGGAAAAAAACTCTAATAAAATATGGTGATTATTTTTCAAAGAATGTTTTTTCAGTTTATATGGGAGAATCATCATATGGACATCCGTTTTTACTTGATGAAAAAGAAAAACATGATACAACTCCTTTATGCAAGAATTGGGGTAAAGCAAAAATTGATAATTTTGATTTAGAGATATTAAAATTATTGGTATCTGATTCAAGACTTCCTACACTTGAAATAGCAAAAAAACTAAAATCAAATGTTACAACGATACATTCAAGAATTAAGAGATTATTAGATTTAAAAGTAATCCTTAATTTTTCGGTTGAAATTGATTTAGATAAAATTGGTTATCATGGTTGGAAAGTAGATTTTTATTTAAGTGAATATACAAAATTAAATCAAATTGTTAAATATATGGAAAAAAATCCTTATTTAAAAAGTGTTGACTATACAATTGGATATGCTGATTTGGAATTAGAATTAATTGTAAGAAACATCAATCAATTACATGAGATTATAGAAGATTTGCAATTAAAATTCCCAAAGGTTATAAGGAACTATGATTATTTTCGAGTTGTAAAACAGCATAAATGGTATACTTTATAAAACAATAAATAAAAAAATAAATTTGTAATAATTAAAGATATAATTTTTTTTAATTATGTCTTATAAAAACAATAAGCATGGTTAATACAATCAATACTAAAATTATTACTAATAAAATGATATATATGGATAATTTAAATCCCGGTTCTTTTTTGTTTGGGTAACTTTTTGAACCAAAAGGCATATGCCCTTCTATTGAGCATTCTGTATCATATTGTAACGCTTGTGCATCACCTTTCTCCAAGTAATTTTTGTTACTATATTCTGTGTTTGGTACAAAAACTCTTAAATCCGGATCTCCAAAGAAACATACATTTTCTGCTATATCCCACCACCACTGCGGAGGGTCGCCTGTATATAAAATACCAACATGTTTTATACCTTTCATATATGCCTCGCCTACTGTATCACCCAGTATAATATCTCGCGGAATAGTCTGAATCCAATATGAACCATAAGTAGATGTTGACCATGGATCAATTATCTGAAAACTTGAACCATGTCTAACCATTGTTAGATGCATATATTTATATGCTGGCAGGCACGCAACATTTATCCATCCGCATGAATGAATATTATCTAAATAGTCATCCAAAGTAAAACCTGTTAATTCTGTGGATGTTGCTATTATCCCAAATGCCGTAGCAATAACTATGCCATCTTTATAATAATCACTGCTTGCAAGCCACTCAGGAATAAACCATTTCAAAATTGGTATTTTATTTAATAATCCAAAAATTCTATGATTGTAAGTGTATCTGGATTTTCAGTAGAACCAAGATACCATTCATAACCTCTCCATGGATTTTCCTCTTTCATAAAACCAAAACGATTTCTTAATAATTTACTTTTAAGTATCATACCAAGAATGCTTTCCTCTGGGTTCCATGTTAATAAAACACCACCTCCCGAGCTACTACCATGTGAACTTGTTATCCAGAGTAGAACTCCATTGTTCAAATTATTAGTTATAGCTTTAAAGTTAGTTGAATAAACATTACCAAATCCTCCTTTTTCCATATAAAAAGGCAGTACTTCACTATTTGAAATATCTGGCCATATTGCACCTGTTTTACCAGGTATAGATCCTTCATCAATTGGATTGAAGGATTCAGTAACTCCAGGTACTATATCATCTGCTGTTTTATATCGGAACCCATAATATTTTTCGAATCTCTCGTTAGTGCGAAGTGCATGACAAACATACATATGTAGAACAGGATAATTGAATGTCTCCTCTTGGGATGGTTTGGTTATCTTTAATCCTAATCCACCCCAAGGAAGTATTTTTGATCTTTTACTATAACTTCCTTGGATTAGTTTATTGCCATACTGGTTCATAGCAGGATTTTGAAAGATTAGTGCAGGATAAAATATGTTACGAGCAATCCAATAGCTGGTATCAACTGGTAAACCATAAAATCTACCAGGTTTTGCTTTTCCAACAAAAACACGATCCCATGTTGCACCGATGTCAAATTGTCCAGCAATAGTTATCATAGTCTCTTCACCTTCTTTATCAAAACCATGGTCTGATAAGAAATCATAGACGCGTTTACCTGTTAGGTACATCTGTGCAACAGTAGGTGGTTCTAAACCATTTGAGTGTCGTTTCCAAAATTCATTATGCCAAACTATTGATGAAGAAAGCTCTGGATGATTATCAACAATTAATACAGGAACCCCATGGTGAGCAGCGCAATAAGCAGCAGGGCCGATAAACAAGCTATTTTCTGTTTCATCACCTGGAACGTTCTCTTCCCCTGCAAACCATCTAGTCCATGGATCTATAGTAGAGAAAACAATATCATTCTGACCTGTCAACTTCATTATCTCATAATACACCTGTTCAGGTTTTACATAGTGTTCTTTAATATTTGAAATATCTTCTATCTTATTTTTGGTATCAATTGATAGGTGCTTTCCTAGATCAAGTAGGTATATGTTTTTAACTCCAAGTTTATAAAGAACTTTTTCAGCTTCAGAAAAATCATTATAGGATATGTACAAAAGTGGAGCGTTTAATATACTTGCAAGGACTGCACCTTCAGTAGCTGAGCTAAGTGCGTTAGCTTTATCTTTTGATATATTTTGACGCCAATTGAATTCTACCCTAAAGTCAATTGGCTTATATAAAGATGCATCACCTGATAATTACCTTGTTCTTTTGAAACAGAAAGAATCTCATCTCCAGCTGGTCCAATTAATGAAAAACCAAGTTTAACATCTGGTGTATCCCAGGTTAATTTAAAAGTTGATTCTCTACAACCAAAAGGTGGGTCAATTAATATTTCTTTTTCAATACCCGGAAATATGGTTATATCTGTACGATATATAGTTCCTCTTAACATGTTTCTGAGTATATCAATAAGTTTGCCATTGAAATTGATAATTCCTCCCTTATTTGGGATATCAGTAATTCCAAGCCTCCACTTGCCATTCTTATACACATAGGTTTCTGCTCGCTCTAAGTCCATACCATCTATGTTCCAACTTGAAGTTATTGCAGCCTGCATCCATTCTCCATTATATTCACAATATAATTGAGAGTCTCAGATAAAGAGGCCCACCATGTGCGGGATTTTAGATATTTATATCCCTCTGGTACTTCGAATTCATGATAACGAGGATTCAGTTTATTTAATTTATCTGTATAGAAAGTTATTGTTATTATTTTCTTATTAGGAGATATTGTTCCATTAATAGTTGAGCTAGTTACAATATTTGGTTTTTCAAACTGCTCTCCAATGACTGCAATTACTGCATTATCTGAATACGACCAGTCTCTAATTGCGATTTGACTAGCAATTTTATAAGGATTATCCTCTTCAATTATCTCATATTCTTTTGCTTTCCAGCTCGGATCGAGTTTAGATTTAGGAACATTAATCAATGTCATCTTGTCAAGCTGTTTGTAGGAGTAGCTCATCCAATCCTCCATGAAATAATTGATACCTTGTCTTGCGTTTAAAGAGCGCTCTTTATCAAGTTCTTCTTGATATTCGTCCTGATAAAATATTAGTGGATTGGAAAAAATGCGTTTATCTACTCTATTATAGAAAACAGCTGTTGGTAATGCTGCTAGATAAGAATAATCATCAATTAGGGTGTTTTCATCGTAGTTTACAAATGTGACTTTTTCCATTGGAACGACATTAGCAAAAGAAGGTCCTTTGTCAAAGCCCTTAATTTCATAAGAGCTATCTGCTTGAATTGGATGTAAGAAGATATTTCCAACTGATAGAAGTATTAATACGGTTATAATAATATAACTTTTTTTCCCTATTTTATACATGTTTTGTTCTGTCCTAAAGTTTTATTTTTCATCACTACAAGAATTATTTATATAATTCGGAGCATGAAAATCTATTCTATTTAATATTTATTATATTGATATTCTAACACTATTATTAAATATAGATAACCTGTTATACATTTTAATTATATTATGAATGTTTATTTTTCCATCCTAATATAGTTTATACTTTGAAATAAAATATCACAATTTAAATATTTCCTCAAAAATAGTAATAAAAAACCTATAAAAATATTAAAGGATTTATTACTGATTTCAATTTTTACATATATTATTTTTCTTGTAACCTACAATATTTCAAAAATTTCTATTAAAATAGATGGTTATTAAAAAAGAAGTAAAAATTTAAAAAGAAATGGTAAAATATCTACGTCCACTCGTCTATTTCATCTCCTACTAGTTCTACTTCCCAATGTGCAACTCCACTCCTTATTAGATCCTTAGTAACATGGCATTCTGTAAGACTACCTTTACCATCAATAAATTTACACAGTGCCTGATACTTAATGTCTTCGGGAGAAGATTTTTGATTTAAAACAACCTTAACATTATGCCAAGTCTCTATACCTCTGTATATTAACTGAACATACGGGTCAATCCTTTGAGGAGCAAAATATTTGACATCATCGGTATCTATTTTTACCCATTTTTTTGGGGGTTGGTTAGGAATTGGTACATTCAAAATTAAAAGCCCGAAATTTTTCCATTCCTGTTTTCCTTCTATATACAATTCACAATCTGATTTTAATGGTTTTGTTGTGTAACTATATCTAAAGACAACAGTTGATGGACCAAATCCTATCACTGGTTTAACATTAATTGTTTCATACTCTCCAGCGTCAATATTTATTACTCCATATGAATTATCTTCAGGAAATAATAAAAATCCACCTTTTTTTTCCATTGACCAATTTACATCAGAGATTGATTTGCTTCCAAGGTTTTTTAAATCTACCGAAATTTTAAAAAGACCACCTTTAAAATTTGTGTAATTTAGAACAGGAAGTGAAACAGTTCCTTCATAGGAGTAGGGAATTGCAAAGCCTGTTATTTCAGTAACATTTATACCAAACGAGCCAACCTTTGTTGTAGCACCATTATTAAGATCGCAGGTGTACAATGCTCCTTCATAAACAGGACTAATTGTAAATGCAGCTAAATAACAGATATCAGTATCTTTATCAATTGCCATATCTTGAGCATAACTGATATCAATTCCACTAAAAGAACCAATTAATGTAGCCTCACCAGTTTTCCTATCAATAGAATAGAGACTGTCAGTTTGTATACATTCCCCATATAGATTACCTAAACTATCAAATGCAATACCAATCATTAAGAGTCCTTCACCATATGGTCCCACTAGACTTGCTTCACCTGTATCCATGTTAATAGTAAACAGGTTATTAGCTCCAGCAGCATACATCGTATTGTTGTATTCATAATATGCTAAGCCATTTAAACACTCAGATGATCCAGAAGGACCAATACATTCCATCTCACCAGTCTTATGGTCTATAGTCCAAATATTTGAATTACCAGATACAGAATATTCACAACCCCACCATATGCCATCTACCCATGTACAACCAGAAATGAAATCTGAAGAAGTTGGGTCTGCAATAAAATTTTGGGTACCTGGAACTTCTAAATCAAATGAAACAAGTTTTATTAATGGATATGCTAGATATCCATAAGCAGTTTTACCTTTTAATGTTATATCAACTGGATTATTAATTTGATTTTGCTTAAGGTTCAAATTATTGTTTAATTTTGGTGATAAACCGCATGATATTTCCTCTTTTTCTACAATTTTTTCTGTCCCTGTTGCAGGAAATACAGTTATAATCAGCATAATACATACAAAAATACCTACAAATTTTATATTCATTTTATTTTTCCTCCCCAAAAATTATGGGATTGTAATACAATATCCAAATTTAAATATTTCCTTTAAAATAGTTATTTATAACATTTATTACACTTATTTCATTTTAAAAATGTATAGGTTTTTTATATTTAAAATAGTATGAATTGAATAAATTTGAATACTATCAAGGATGTTCTTATTCATTTTTAATTTCTAAGTTTGTATTTCTCTGATTTTTACACTAATAGCTGTACCAATAGAGAAACATCTAAGATCTTCATCAATTAATCGTAATTTTCACTTCTTTAGCATAACCTATAAATATAGAATTTGGAAAGAGAAATGAACCTCCAATAATTATTCCATTAAAATTATTTATACCTATAAAATATTCATATATACCTCTGTATATTCTCCCTAATTCTCCATAAAATTCACCTTGATATATCCATTTTCCAAGAGAACCTTTTGTATAAATACATCCTACTGCTGGATAATCTGTAAAATTAAAATTTTCAAATGCACCCAAGCATACAATTCTAGATAGAAAACCAGATAGCAATTTTAAAGTTCTTGTACTTCTTCCAACAACAAAACAATTAGAATTTTCATATACTTCTGTAGTAATAGGATTAGGATTATCTTTTTCAAATATAATGGTTGAAATGTTTGAACAGGACTTATTTTCTAAAGCAAATGCTGGTTGAATACCAACTCCAATAAATAGAACTATAACTCCAGCTACTAATGTTTTATATAACAAGGCAGGTTTTTTATCCATATTTTTTTGTCCTCCCTCAATATTTTACATCCAGTTATGGATATTTAAATGGTACAATAACAAAAAGGATAGCAGTTTTTCCAGCATTGGGAAATGTTACAATTTATATTTCATATGGCTCCTTTGCAGGATGCCAATCAAAATGAAAAATTGGAATTATTAACAAACCCCATGTTATTATAAGTCTATAGTACCAACCAAAATATGAAAAAGCATAATTTCCAACAATGATTTTTGGCAGAGTTCTGGGGTTAGCCCAATAATTATTATCAAATTTATGTTTATTAGTTATCGGATTATTTGGATAAATATAAACAATTCCAAATCCCAAATATTGAAATTCATTCATGAAATTATTTTCTGTAAAATTACAATTTTTACAATTTAATAGAAATATTCCAGCGTTAGGGGACTCAAATATGTTCCGCTTAATTAAGCAATTTGATGATTCATAAAGATATATATCAAAACCTGCTAATTCTAAAGGATTGAAAAAAACATTCCCAACTATTACAAGTTCATTAGTATTTTCACTATAAATACAATTATTTATTGAACCATGAAAAGTATTATTCATTATTCTTATTTTATTTGAATTGTATATATCTATGTTTTGATAATGGTTATCCATAAAAATATTATTTGAAATAGTAATGTTATTTACTCCAGACAAAATAATACCATCTTCATTACTATTTCTGATTGTATTGTCATTAATCGTAACGGAATTTGCTCTAATTTTGATAATTGCTCCCTCATCAGAATCTCTACAGTTCAGAATAGTAAAGCAACTAATTAAGACTCCATCAGCTATTAATTGACTTATCCACAATCGCATTCTCATAATAAGGTGAGCTTTCATCATAAACAAACACAGTATCCCCATCTGATGCATGATTTATTGCACCTTGAATAGTAGAATAATTCCCAGGACCAGAACCACCAACATAAAGAGTATTACCAGTACTAATTAATTTAGATGATTTCTTTACATTATCAATTGCAACTGATGGAGTAATTTCTTATGCATATTTTATCCTTTTAATATTTAACTAATTCAACATTTAGGGTACTGGAACATCATAACAAAAAATAAAATTTATAAAAAAAGTACAGAATAATACTACTATAAAAGGAGAAACAAGCATCCAACCTATCTCTTGAAAAAAGGTTGCTAATCGATTAAAACTCATTGCTAAACTTATATCCATCAAACCTGCAAAAAATAAAGCAATTCCATAAGCAATAAACCATATTCCTATTGTTAATACAAATGTAATTGAACAAATAATGGGATAATCCCAATCAAAGTTAGATTCCTTATTCATCTCTTTTAATGTTGCAAGTCTATTAGATAGTTCTTCATCTTTAGAAATGATATTATTAAGTTCATCAAAAACTCTTGTGTCAGTAACCTCAATAGACTCTATCATCTCAATGACTTTGTCTTCACCAAAAATGTTAGTAATCTCAATACCCTTATTGTAGCATTTATCAAGATACTCAATTGACAAAGATGGTTTAGTGAATAATGTATTAAAGAATAGTCTTGGATTTCTTAAAAAGATTTTACGATAGATACTTCTATCAATATCAACCTTAAACAAGTCATCATCATATTGCTTTAACAATTTCTTAACTTCTGGGTTATTTGCAATATCTACGATTGTCTGAAACAGACAGTCTTTTGGTTCAATATCAATTATTTCTTCTTTTGGTTCTTCAATTGCAAATGCTGGTTGAATACCAACACCAATAAATAGAACTATAACTCCAACTACCAATGTTTTATAAACCATATTTGAGGATTTTGACATGTTCTCTTATCCTCCCTCAATAAAAACATCTGATAATAGGTATTTAAATGTTACAACCTATTATATGTCATATGGTTCTTTTGCTGGATGCCAATCATACATAATAATAGGGATAAAAAGGGCAAAACTAACTAATATTTTTGGAAATCTTTGAAATATAGGCAATTTAATTCTAACACCAATCCAATTATCCCAGAAATTCGAATCAAACTCATCCTCTCTCCAAGGAACACAATAAGTATGTTTTTTATTTTTTATAAAATTGTTTTTTATGATTAAATTTCTAAAGTTGTAAACAATATATACACCATACTCATTATTGCAGATATTGTTAAATTCAATGGTATTATTTACTGATTGAAAAATATCAATGCCATGTTCAT
>SMTZ1_10011957_pt1 | contig 12321 bp, 10 predicted proteins | sample DeeMarSWOR136_30_FD_25667 | JGI IMG/M metagenome (IMG submission 25667) | reverse complement strand
GGGGAAGGTTTCTCGGGAAGGGACTCCGGTATCCTCCAGGGGAGGGCCCCCGAAAAAGGCTGCCGTATAGTAGTTGCCACGGTAATCGCTTGAGATGTCCACCCGAAAGGGATAGCCGCCCGTGGATAAAAGCTCACCCCGGGCGTTTCTGCCATCGAAATGGAAGGCAAAACGGGCCTTACCCTCATCCCCCTCGAATGTGACTTCCCTTCGGAGGCCCTCGATGCTCACGGTAAAACCGATGGTCTCCGGGATAAGCATCTCGGCCACACCCACCTCGGCCTCACAGGCGATTGTCGCCCCGGGCCTCGCCGAAAGACTGTTGTACTCCAGACTCACCCCCCGCCAGATTCCAAGGCTCCGGGAGCGCGGAAGGCCATTGGCGAGGTAGAGGTTTCCCGTCTTGAGGCCCACCTTGGCGGAACCATGGTTGCCATCCTCCTTACAGCGGTGCTCCTGCTCAGAGGTCTTTTTACTCATCCCCTTCATGACCCCCGAATCCTCAGTGGTCATGGCCGGTGAGTTGCAATCAATGTTGGAGAAGTGGGTTACCTCGCACTCCATTGTACTGCCATCGGCGGTGATAACGGCCATGCCCTCGGCAACCCATTGGGAACCTTCTTTCGTGTAGATGCCAACGGGAACGGGTGTGCCCGGGAGAAAACCGAGAAAGTTTTCGATCCTCAACTGCGCGGGCTTATTCAGGACGAGATTATCCGGCTTGAGGTTTAAAGCCACAGTGAACTTGCTCAGGGCAGGAAGGGGATAGGGAAGATCCCTGCCCCTCTCGAACATGGTAGCCCGGACGTCCACCGCTTCTGAAACCGACCCTTCCGGAAAAACGATTTCAATGCGGCCTGTAGAGTCCGTATGGGTTCCACCGTCAGGACCAATGCGGGTGACCCTCGAATCAAGGGCCGTAAGATAGACAGGCTCTACAGCCACATCCCTCCCCACAAGCCCACGGGCCCTCCGCTGGGCATAGGTGTAACCGGGCTTCTCAATGGTGAGAACGTACTCCCAACTCTCCGTGATGGGAAAGAAAAACCTCCCCTCCCCATCGGATTGAACTCCACCCGATACCCCCCTGGCCGTAACCCAGGCCCCCTCAAGTGGCATATCATCGAAGGCATCGTAGACTACCCCATCGATGTACCCAGTCCCGGAGCCTTCCGCAGGACCAGTAGGGGAGGAACTTCCGTCCCCGCCTCCGCCCCCACCCCCACCACACCTCAAAAACATAAGCAGCGCAAATACCGAAATGACCGAACCGAAAAAAAGGAAGATGCCCTTGCCTCTCATTTCCCTCACCCCTTAGAAAAAAAGCCGAGTCACCCATTCACTTCGGTAGCCCGGCTGTCTTCAAAATTTACAGGACGTTTCGCTAAGGTGGCTCTGCCAGCGTCCCAGTTAAAATGCTAGCCAACTTGGGTGATACCCACTCTCAGATTCCAGTAGGACTTTAAGACCCGCGGCTTTCCGTCCCACCCTCACGGATGGTTTGGCCTTTCGGTAACTGTTTTAATACCACAAGTCGATAAGAAATAGAAACCTTGTTTAAATCGGTTTGGACAGATTCATTTCAACCTTAACCTTTTGATTTTCAACGCTAACATATTCAAATAGTTGCAATTCTGTAAATATGCCACAAATCAAAGAGTCCGAAAATCTCACCAAATCTTAGATTTCCTTCAAATCTCTCTTATTTTCTCACAATTTAACAGGATACGGGGTCAGACCAAGTTAACTTTTTTACCACCAAAATGGATCTTTTAAGGTTTATATACAGAGTGTTTTAAAAGATTTATGAAGGGAATTGGAGGGCTTAGCTGGATCCGATCCCAGCTGAGAAGGTTCACAATATAGGGAACAACTCCCCTATTTCTTTTCTCATCTCAGAACCATTCCATGCGGGATTTTTATAAGGCGTGATTACGGAATAATACCTATCGAGGCATGAACTATCGCTGAGATTCAGAGGGCGAGCCATGGGGTTGAGGTACTACCGTTATCCTATCCCCTCTTTTGCGATCTTAGTCTCCTCCCAGTTTACCAATTTTTTCTAGATCATCCACAACATCGTCGAGGCCGAGATCTACAAGGGTTTTCCGGGTTGGGAAACTCGTTTCCTTATCCCACCCATGAAGCCCGTAATATTCATCGAGCATTTTATTATACTTCTCCTCTTCAATCTTCCAGCCTGCCAACCCCCCAGTAGGGATAGGCTCATTCAAATCTCTCGGAGTGGGCATGTCGTCTCTTCGCTCGAAATCGGTATGTCTCAGATTGAATGCTTTTTCCAGATTAAGCTGTTTCATAGCCATTCTCTTCAAATCCTCTATGGATGTTTCCCAGCCAGTGGCTGCCGAGTAGAGTTCGGCCAGCTGGGGTAAGTCTAAATGCTCAATATCCCACCATATCGTATTAAAATGACAGATACCTAAGCAGTTATTTATCCGATGGAGCGCCTCCATATAAGTAACCATCTTCGCTCTCCCTTCATATTCCAAAGGCCTGTAAGGGTTATCAACGCCAAAGATGAGCCTCGCCTTCTCGGCATCAAGCTCATCAGATCCAGGGCGCGCATCGATCACAACCCCTGTCGTATGTCCGCCACCTCTAGTGGAAGTTGTGGTGCCAAGGCACCACCCAAGAACTCCTCGACACGGTTCGTAGAGGTCCTGACCTTTAATGTGCATTGCGTAATAGCTACTATCCCGGCCAACCATGTCAGCTGCCCTCGCACAACCCTCAGCAAGGATATTTCCGAAGCCTTCACGGTAGCTGATCTTTCTTATAAGCTCAAGAGCAACGTTGGCGTCGCCCCAATTAAGCTTGAGCCCATCAGTGTCTCTCCTATTTATAATGCCCCTCTGGTAACATTCCATAGCCCAACCGATAGCCCCTCCTGCCGCATCGACATCAAGACCCAGCTGGTTACAATATGCATTGGCCTTAAACATGAAAGTCGGTTCCCAGATGCCTAATCTCGTTTGAAGCGTTAGCATTGCCTCCATCTGACAAGACTCTGTCCTGAGACCGGCATAAGGTCCTTCAGTAATATGTAAATGCCTGCTGCACCCCATGGGACACCCCGGGAAACTCTGCCTGGCTACCTCATATTTGTCGATCGTATTACAAGGCTCAATTGCTCCAATCATATCCTCGGGTAAAGTGCAGTCCTGGAAGTTCTTATAATTTATGCCGCTGATTTTTTGCTTTATCGCAAGGTCAGCAAGAGTGCCATACTTCGGAGTTTTTTCTCGACTCTTGGCCCTTTTAAACATTTTTCGGACTTCGGCTACAATCTCCATGAACTGTTTGGGTTGAGAAACCGCAATTGCACCTGTCCCCTTTACAAGAATCGCTTTCAAATTCTTGGACCCCATCACAGATCCCGTTCCACATCTGCCGAACGCCCTTCCCTTGTCCTGGATAACGCACGCTCCACGGACCAGATTCTCACCCGCTGGGCCAATGGATACCGCGTGCAGATCCGCATCGCCAAGCTCCTTCCGTATCATATCAAGCGTCTCCCAGGTTGTTCTGCCCCATAGGTGAGAAGCGTCCCGGATCTCAACGCGGTCATTATAGATCCATAAGTAAACGGGGCTATGGGCTTTGCCCTCAATAACGACCGAGTCAATACCCGCGTATTTGAGTTGTCCACCTACGTAGCTGTCGCCACAAGAGCTTGCCCATCCACCGGTCATTGGGCCCAAGGTGCTCATATTTGCCGGCTCGTAGGGAGTTACCCATGACCTGAGCTCATCATACAGTATCTTGATTGCTATCCCTGAGGCGCCAAGCCACTCTTTTGCATATCCCAGGGTGGGTTCCATGTGGATTTCTCCGTTACTGAGATTCACCCGCAAGATCCTACCAGCATAGCCGTAAATGTTTTTGTTCTGTGGCATTACGAGCCTCTCTATCTTACACACACTATGGTTACGCGGGAAAGCGGCATTAGGGATGAAACCTAATCCTCTGTGCGCAGTTCAACCCTTCCCATATGGGATTCCATTAACAGATCTGAACGTCCCCGTCACCACTTGATTGTGGTCCTGTTGAGATAACTTGGCATCCTCTATTTTTAGAAAGGCGCACGCGAGCACCGCGATGCTAGTCCGACACGACAGACTGCTTTTTTGCTTTTGTCTGTGCCTCCATTTTCTCCGTGAACTCCTTGAATATTTTTTCTAGACTTTCACTCTCCTTGCAGTATTCCATACACAACGGTACATCAAGCTCTTTACAACAATCACAGGCTATACTCTGTCCATTACTTTCCTCAACAAGGAATATGCGAAACCCGGGCTCATTTTCTTTCTCGAGGATTTTAATGCTTGAAAGCGAAGGGATAAACTCTCCCTTATGTTTAAAAGAACACGCCATCTCACAGGTCCTGCATCCGCCGCAGGACGGCATATCAAATAGCACGATAGTACCCCCTTAGCCATATCTTATGGATAGAGCACTTGCACCAAGATCCCCATACCTCATGCGAATATATCCTCTCGCGACATGTTGACACGGTTAACCTTTGAGTAAATTCCCTTTTACAGAGGGACGACAGAAGAAACAACAGGCCATTCTGCATGGCAAACACCGAAGACGAAAAGTTTACAGCAATATCCGTGTGTGGGTCCTGAAGAAAGAAAAAGAAGGTATAACCACGGAAACGGATTCAAATCCGCAGCCTTGGATTATTTTCCTTAATAAGATCGAATACTTTGAGAGCTTGAGAGCGGGTATCTATCCCATTCCTCGGCGTTGATAATAAACCAGACGCCCAATCGAGCGCCGCCCGGAACTCCACGGGTTTACGATCTATAATCGCCGCATATCCGATCCGTTCTTCTCGTCCTTTTGCCATACATAATTCTCCCCTCGTTCCATATGACTTTTCTATCAATAAGCCCTCAATGGCTGACGTTTCAAGAGAATCCTTAATAGCCAACCAGATCATATTTACGCTATCCTTTATCAAGGTCTCTTTGCACCAAATCAACGCCTGATCTATGGTCTTCTGAAAAATGGATCGCCGTTCACCTCTCGTAGATTTCAAAGACATCAAGCTTTCGGCAGAGGCCCCTAGAATGACCTGAGGGCGATGCCACTCATGGCGAGAGAGCGAAACTTCCGAGTTTCATGAGGCCAGTGATGAATGGCCAAAAATGCCAGGTATGCTTTGTAAAGGTAGGAGAATGAACAGAAGGTTGGACCTATCTACTACAAAGCTATTCAGAAATATCTCCTCAGTTCGTAACCTCCACCCGTCGACGCCAAACTAGTGCACGCTTCTCAACCTAACATCATATCTAAATATATTTTTGCTGCCATTTCTAATTGATCTATCGAGATACATTCAGTTATCGAGTGCGCCCTTTTCGGCTCCCCTGGGCCAAATATTATAGTCGGAATCCCCAATTCATTGACCAAGAAATCGGCCTCTGTCCAGAACATGAGAAAAGCTATTTCTGGATCTGAACCCATCACTTTTTTGTATGCCGATGAAGCTAATCTCACGATCTCTTCTTCTGAAGAAATGACAACGGCCTTGTATCCTCTCTCAATGATCTTTGGCCATTTCCAATCTGGCCTTTCATTAACGAACACTTCATATTGAAACTCAGGGTCGCGATCCCTAATCGAATTGAGAAAACTTTCAATTTCTCTCCGAACGTCGTGTTTCGTTTCTCCGGGGATTGTTCTCCTATCAACCCATATGTCACACCAGTCAGGCACCACAAGGAAGTTCTCGCCCCCTTTTATCATTCCTACGTTGTAGGTTCCATAAACGTCTCCTATTCCCTCAAGCCTCTGTACGTTGATCTTCCAGTTCTTCTCGAAGAACTCGAGAACAGGTTTCATGGTATATATGGCATTTACTCCGGCATCCGGTGCACTCCCATGAGTTGCCTTGCCTTTAGTTGAAACCCGGACTGGAACGGATCCCTTATGCCCTATGCCTATTTTCAAATTTGTTGGCTCACAGCACACAGCCATCTGTGCATCCACGCCTTCTTCAACCAGTTTAAAAATACCCTTCTTCTCTTTCTCTTCATCAACCGTACACGCGAACACAACGCTCTTCTTTGGTGTCAGGTCTGACTCCACAATACTTTTCATTGCTGTAATGGCACAGGCAATCGATGACTTCATATCCACACTGCCCCTGCCCCAGATCATCCCTTCCTTTTCTTTCCCCCGAAAAGCGTCCCTCCACCCACAAGCTGGTATCGTATCCACATGTCCTTGAAAGAGGATACTCTTTTTGCTCTTCCCATCTATTCTTGCAATAACATTTGATCTGTTTCCTTCAACTGTCTGCAAATGGTTGCTAATTCCGATCTTCTCCAGTTCCGAAGCAATGAAATCGGATATCTCCTTCTCTTTTCCACTGGGGCTAGGGATACTGACCATTTTTTGCGTCAACAACCTCATATATTCGCTGTTTTCACTCGTTATACTGTACATCTTTTCCCTTTTCAGACTATTTTGCTCCTGCACCCGTGAAAGAAAAATATCCCCCATGAGTTATACAGGGGGCAAACCTCGCCATTACCACAGAGACGTGGCGTTTTCGTATTGTCTTAACAACAGCGAAAGGCTATTTAAAAAATCTCTTCAGGGTCTCCGCTGAGGGAGGCTTTGTAGCATAACTCATTATAATCAATAGGACCGCGTTGACGACCATTCCCCAAACCCCAGCATGGACTCCCAATGGGTGCTTCCAGACATAGGAAAAGAGCAGAGCAATGATAAGCCCAGCTATCAATCCCGTAGCTGCTCCTTCCCGTGTCGCTCTCTTCCAATATAGGGCTGCAATCATCGGTGGAATAACTTGACTCACGCCTGCATAAGCAGCGATCAAGATGTTCCACAACAATTTAGGCGGATACAGAGATATTATGTATGAACCGATGAGCCCAATCACAATGATGATTCTGCATAGGTTGACAATTTTCCCTTCTTCCGCCTTCTTCTTGAAAAGCTTTTGAATTATATCCCTTGCTATTATTACCCCACCAACATGAGCCTGGCTGTCGATGGTCGACATTGCAGCGGCCAAAGCTCCAATTCCCACAATACCAAAAAACCAGATCGGTGCAATGTGTCCTAATTCCGTCAGAAGTGCCTTATCGGGGGCTGGAAACTTATGCGGGCTTGCAGTAAGGATGGCAAAGGCCGCAAGCATCATTGAGACATAGACTACAAAACAACCCACCGGGCCTATGGCCGATGTTAATTTTATTACCTTCTTACTCTTTGCTGTGTACATTCTTATGAATACATGTGGCCAAGATAAGAGCCCCCACATCATCATAAATATCATGGAGGTATACATCGGCCATGAATATCCCTTAGCAATTGATAGTTTTTCCGGTGCTTTTGAAATCACTGCATCAAAAAGCGCGGTCGTTCCCGGAAAATAATTCGCAACAACTATATAACCCGAGCCGATCAGTGCCACCAACATGATAAAGCCCTGCACCACATCGGTCCAACCAACTGCTTTAATCCCCCCGAGCCAAATGTAAACGATGGTGATCGCTAATATAATGAGCGAACCAAGCCAATGGGAGACGGTCCCGTAAGTGAGGATATTTATCACGTACGCACACGCTATGAAGCCCGCAGCTATGTAAGGAAACATCAACACGAACCCTGTAACAGCGGATACTCCCCTGATCAAGCTACTATCAAATCTCCCGCCAAGAAGATCTGCCTGCGTAGCGTAGCCGTGCTCTTTTCCGACTTCCCAAATTCTGGGACCTATCATATACAAGATGGCATAACCAAATGAGATATAGGTAAAAACAAAGAACGCCCCTATTCCTTTGTTTAAATAGAGGCCAGGGAGCCCCATGAGTGCCAAGCCACTGTAGGTAGTCGCTGCAACTGTCATGTAGAGCACGAGAAAACTGAATGTTCTTCCTGCCACAAAGTAATCTTCCATGTTTAGGGTTGTTCTAATCTTTGGGTGGCGGGCTATATAAATAACCACAACGCCGTATACTATCATCAATATAGATGGTACCCATGACTCCATTTTCATTCCTCCTTCTCTGCCGTATAGGTCAATACAATCATTCCGACGGTCAAAACGGCAAATATCAGCAGGGGCCAGAACACAGACAATGGAAATCCAAGTATTCGAGGTTCTACTCTGCTAAAAATCGTTAAGATCGGCCACATTACAAGAAGATACAAAACCAGTATAAATATCAGCGTTATCCTCTTCGGCTTATGCATCTGTCTCACCTCCTTACGCTTTCAAGGTTTTCCCCTCAATTGAGAGGAGTAATACTACATACTTCACTCCTGGTTTGAAGACTATTCAGGGGTGCGCTTTCGCTGCCAGCAGTGCTTCCCGGAAGATGGAAACTCCTTCCTCTATTTGTTCTTCGTCGACCACTAATGGAGGGAGCCACCGCAAGACGTTACTGTATGGACCGGAAAAGGCAATCAACATTTGGCGTTCTAAGCAAGCTTTCTGAACAGCGCGTGTGGTTTCCTCATCTGGGGAACCATCGGGCCGGGTGAGCTCAAGCCCCATCATTAGCCCTCGGCCGCGCACTTCGCCGACAAATCCGATCTCTTCCTGTACCCCTTGCAACAGGTCCATTGACTGAGCGCCACGGTGGGCTGCGTTTTCGACCAGTCCCTCCTCAATAATAACCTCAATCGTGGCCAGTGCCGCCGCGCAAGTTACCGGATTCCCACAAAGGGTACCCCCCTGAGAGCCGGGCTCGCATTTCTCCATAAGTCCGGCGGGTGCTGCTATGGCGCTTATTGGTAACCCCGAGGCTAACCCCTTGGCCATGATGAGAATATCCGCCTCCACCTCAGCGTGTTGGTGTGCAAACAGCCTCCCACTCCGTCCCCAGCCCGTTTGGACTTCATCAAAAATAAGGACAATGCCATATTCGTCACAAATTTGGCGCAAGCCACGCAGAAAAGAGTTTGGCGCTGGCACATAGCCACCGTCTCCCAGGATTGGCTCGATAATTACCGCTGCTGTCTCTTCCGGAGCGGTTTGTGTCTGAAGCATATGGCGCAGTTGTCGTAAACACCAAATGCTCGTCTCCTCTTCATCCCAACCATAAAAATATGCATAGGGGTATGGGGCTACAAAAACACCTGGGGTTAACGGCTGGTAACCTTTTCGATGTATGACCTTAGAGGTGGTAAGTGACATGGTGAGGGCGGTGCGCCCGTGGAAGCCATTTTGGAATGCGATAAGGTTTGTCCTCCCGGTGGCGTGCCGTGCCAATTTCACTGCATTCTCAACGGCCTCTGCACCACTGTTGGAAAAGAAGTGCCGATCCAAATGCGGGGGTAAAACGTGATGGAGTTTTTCGGCCAGTTGTAGCACCGCAGGATGAAAGACCAAATTGAGTTGTCCGTGCAAAAGGTGGGAAGCCTGCTGTTGGATGGCCGCTACAACTTTGGGATGGCAGTGCCCCGTGTTCGTAACCCCATAACCCGATGTGAAATCTAAGTACCGTTTTCCATCTACGGTGTATAAATAACATCCCTGGGCGTGATCCACGATAAGGTCGGTCAAGTGGTACCACATGGGGGCTAGATATTTCGCAGACTGGAGCACGAGAGAACCTGTTTCTTGCTATAATTTGTTACTTTACCACCGAGTATAGATGGGAGAAAATTAGGCGTCAAGCGTTATTTATCACGTTTCAGTTAAGAATTAATTCGTAAAAAGCCACAAATAATTGGAGATTACTGTTATCATGATCGAACATACTTGTCAAGCTTTTTTGTTATGTTTTTGCTAGTCAAAATCTTTCTTGACTGAATAAAATGCGTGGTGTTTTTTAAATACATGTTTGATAATAATTTAAATGCTCATGCTTTAATAAGATCTAACAATGTTTATAAAATAGTTATTATTCATGGTTTTATTCAACAAAAATAAAATTCTCAAACATTCTTAACTCTTTTAAATCGAAAATGACAAAATAAAGTTATTTTTTTATCTCAATGCTAAATTTCTTAACATTGTAACAGTATTTAAGTTCCTTTTCGGAAACGACGTGAGAATGAAAAATTATCCTTCTGCTGAATTATCAAAACCTTAGCTAATAAAACTTATTTTGCAACATTTAAGGAATTAACTAGTACATAATTGAAGACAAAAGGAACTTCGGAAAACCTCTCAGATGCCAAGAAGACCTGCTCCAATAGGATCTTCAACTTCAGGTTCTGTTCCACGCATACCGCGGCAAAATCTTACGGTAAGTACTAAAAGGACCTCGTTTCTAACCTCGATATAGGCTATTACCGTTTTCTCACGGACCTTAGAAACACTCAAACGAGCAATCTGGTAATTCATTCCATCAATAAAATCCATATCATCCAAGTTCCGCGAAAGCAGATCCCCGGTCTTGATCAAGCTCTGCTGCTCATTCAGCGCACTCTTTGGGGACGTTGTCACCTGCGTTGCCTTTCTCTTTCACCCCGTGCCCTCAAGCATCTTCTCAATTGCCCTTGTGATGCTCGAAAAGGCCACCCCGAGGTGACGAGCAATCTCTGCCTCACTCAGACGGGGTTTAAATGGATAGAGTGAACGAGGACGAGAAGGGAGGTTTCTCCGCCACAAAGTGTTTTCACTCGGAAATGTGTGGTGCAAGGTCCCGGGGGCATCGAGGCGAGCTTGTCGTGGAATAGAGCAATTTATCGAAAGCGACCATACATGTCAAGCACAATGCACTTTAAGAACCAATGTCCCTTAGGATCACCCCCAGTGGGAACAGGAAGGAATTGATTTTATAATGATGATGGGGATAGGGAGAAGCTAAAAGGGGAATCTCAGTACTGCCAAAGCCTACCCTTAAGCACCAAACCCCCGCATCATGCCCCGGATCAGGGCCACTTGACCCGTGTGCTGGCTCTCCTCGACGAGGACGTGTCCCATGATCCAAATCCCCGTAATCACTCCCCGCCGTGGGTGATGATACTCCCGCACCAGGTCCGCATCTGTGACCTGGTCGAGGTACTGGCGCGTGACTGCACGCACGGCCTCGAAGTAAGCCATCAGGTCGGTAAGCGAGATATCCGGCATCGCCCGGACCTCCTCGATCGTCTGCCCGGCACCGAAACTCTCGGGGGCCATGTTGAATCGCTTGGGCCATCCGTCGGCAATCCAGACCTCGGTGGACCCACGTAAGAACTGGTTAACCCACCTGTCCTCCACACGCGCCATGTGCCCGACGAGCCAGGCGATGTGATTGGTATGGTCCGTGGGTTGCCAGCGTGCCTCGGCGGGCGTCAGGCCCTCGATCGCGCGTTGCAGTTGCTGGAGATATTCTTCAAGTCCACTGCGAATAGCCTCTTTGAATGCGTTCATGTCGGATTTCCCTCCTTAAAAAAGCCCAAGGGGTCATCAAGTCTTTTTTAAATAGAACTATACCCAAATCAAGCGGTTGCCATTTAATCGGTGACCCCTTTCTCCTTTCCTTTCCAATCTCGTCAACCGATATTAGCAAAGGGGAACAAGATTCACAAGAAAAAAGGCAGGGTCCTTACTGACCCTGTCCTTCATATTAGGTGGAAGGTTTCTAACCTATGGATTTTCCGCCAGTCCGCATCTGGTGTATGTTTCTACCGCTAATCGACAGAATAGCCGGTCAAGGCTGTTTTCCTAATGAGAAATTCGATTTTCTGAGATTCACATTTAGACCCCGTCTGTCGATGAAGAAGAAGGGAGAACGGTTTATTGGTTTTAATCCTGCGGAGAGTAATAAAGCCATCAAGGCCATTCGTCAGATGATTCGCAGCTGGAATCTGACCCGACGAACACATGAGAGCTTAGAGGACTTTGCCCGGATGTATAACCCCATAATAAGGGGTTGGATAAATTACTATGGTAGTTTTTATAAATCCACTTTTTGCCGAACGCTTTGGCACCTTGACCGAGTTCTTTCGAGGTAGGCAAGACGAAAATATAAACGCTTACGTGGAGGTCAAAGACGAGTACAACATTGGCTAAAGCGGATCATACGCCGTGAGCCCGGTTTGTTTGTTCATTGGCGTTTTGCTTATGAGTGGGCTAGACAATAGGAGCCGGATGAACCGAGAAGTCCACGTCCGTGCCACAACTAAAGGTCAAATCAAGGTTCACCCATAAATACAAAAGCACCCCAAAAAAAAGGATTGGGGAAACCATACCGTTCTTTTACAATTTTGAACTCCTTAAGGGCAGCTTGCCTGAGGGCCTGGCATCGGTTCATCTTCCCTGAATGGATATTTTTATAAAACTCGACCATCAGTTCCTTAGTTTCCTTATCCGGCACC
>SMTZ1_10033686_pt1 | contig 12322 bp, 13 predicted proteins | sample DeeMarSWOR136_30_FD_25667 | JGI IMG/M metagenome (IMG submission 25667) | reverse complement strand
TAATGGGGCCGCATCTCAACATTTAGCATTCATGAAAAAGTGAATGAAAAGAGGGGTCACATCTCAACATTCGACATTTTAGAAATTGGGGACAAGAAATTGGGGACTGTCCCCAATTTTTTTTACTCAAAAAAAGGGGCTAGGTTCCTTTTTCTGTTTCTTTATCTGTTTTTCTGAATTTGACTCTCCAGGCATTAATTGCTATGCTTTTGCCGAATTATTAAGGGAAAAATGAGTATAGAGTGCCCCAAATGTCATTTTGAAAATCCTGACGAGACCCTTTACTGCGGAAAGTGTGCTACACCTCTGTCTACCTCACAAGATTCCCCTGTTACTGCGACCCTCGAAACACCAAAAGTTGACCTGAGCACTGGTTCCATGTTTGCGGGACGTTACCAGATTATCGAGGTGATTGGGATAGGTGGAATGGGAACAGTCTTCAAGGCATTCGATAAGAAGTTAAATGAAGAAGTCGCCCTCAAGCTCATAAAACCTCATGTCGCCTCAGATAAGAAAACACTGGAGCGGTTTAACAATGAACTCAAATTCGCACGAAAGATCTCCCATAAGAATGTTGGGCGAATGTATGAGCTTATGGAAGATAGGGGGGCTTACTTCATCACCATGGAGTATGTTCCTGGGCAGGATCTGAGGGGATTGATCAAGCAAACCGGGCAGCTTACGGTTGGCACGGCAATCATAATCGCTAAACAGGTGTGTGAAGGACTGGCAGAAGCACACAGACTCGGCGTGATCCATCGCGATCTCAAACCTCAAAACATAATGATCGATAAAGAGGGGAATGCCCGGATCATGGATTTTGGGATAGCCCGATCGCTTGGGAAGAAAGGAATAACACGTGAAGGGATAGCTGTCGGGACTCCCGAATACATGTCACCCGAGCAGGCCGAGGCAAAAGATGTGGACCAGCGTGCAGACATCTATTCCCTTGGTGTTATCCTCTACGAGATGCTCACAGGACAGCGGCCGTTTGAAGGGGATACAGCTTTAAGCATTGCCATGAAACACAAAAGCGAGGCTCCTAGGAATCCAAGAGAGCTCAATCCCCAGATTCCTGATGACCTGAGTCAATTGGTCCTTAAGTGCTTGGCCAAGGCGGGTAAGGACAGGTATCAATCTGCAGATCAGGTTTTCTCTGAACTGACCGAGATCGAAAAGGGGATGCCCACAACACAAAAAGAAATTGTCCGGAAAAAGCCTCTCACTTCGAGAGAAATCACAGTCACCCTCTCCACGAAGAAACTCTTCGTTCCAGCTTTTGTGATTATTGTTGCTGCGGTCATTGGATTGATTCTCTGGCAGCCCTGGAACGCGAGGAAAGCAGTCCCATTTTCGGAGCGGGATTGGATTCTGATTACTGATTTTAAAAATCTGACAGGCGATGAAATATTTGACCAGTCTCTTAACACCGCGCTCACAGTCAACATCCAGCAGTCCAAGTATGTCAATGTCTTTCCTCGATCACGAGTGAGGCAGACACTTCAGAGGATGGGAAAGGAAGCAGCGGATACCATGGACGAAGAATTGGGAAGTGAAGTGGCCCAACGAGAAGGAATCAAGGCTCTTCTCTCATGCAGCATCAATCAAGTCGAAAATGTGTATACTCTGACTGCAAGCATTATCGACCCCAACACTCAGGTTACTCTGAAGACTGAAGCTTGCCAAGCTGATGGGAAGGATAAAGTATTGGATGCTCTGGATGACCTGGCAAGCAAGATAAGGAAGGATCTCGGCGAATCCTTAAAGGATATACAAGAACAGAGTGTCGCCTTGCCCAAGGCCACAACATCTTCTTTGGAGGCTTTAAAGAACTACACGGAAAGTCTTCGCGCTGGGACTTTTAAGGAGGCTGAGGCATTATTATTAAAGGCCATTGAATTTGATCCGGACTTTGCTATGGCCCATGCAGAACTCGGAAGACGCTATTTATCATTGAACAGGGATCCATTAAAAGGACAGGAGCATTTTGATAAAGCATTGGCCTTATTGGACCGGCTCACGGAAAAGGAGAAGCTGTGGATAGAAGCCCTCGTGCCAGATTTTTTGGGCAATAGGGACAATGCTATCGTAAAATACAGGGTTTACTTAACCAAGTATCCAGATGACCTTGAAGGATGGTTCCGTCTTGGATACAGCAACATGATGCTGCGTCGTTATGAATATGCTATAAATGCTTTTACTAAAGTCCTCGAAATAAATCCCAAAAGTTCGGGATCCTACATCAACATTGCCACCTGCTATAAAGCAATGAAAAAGTTTAAACAAGCAATCCGAAATTATCTCAAAGCCTTTGAAATCAATCCAGGGTCACTTTTTGTACCGAACATAAATCATGAGTTTGGAGTCACATACGTTGAAATGGGTGAGATCCAAAAAGCCCGTGAAACCTTCGAGAAGATGATTGCAGAAGAAGGAGAGCCCAAAGCCAGAGGTCTCAGGTCCTTGGCACTGCTTGATATGTTCCAAGGAAAACTCTCAGAGGCCATCGACCATCTCAATGAGTCGATTTTATTGGATAAGACAATAAACACGCCTTTAAGTGAGATGCGAGACCGGCTGTATCTTGCCTCAGCTTACCGAGCAAAGGGGATGACGGACGCCTCCCATGAGCAAGTTCGTATAGCTTATGAGATTCGTGAAAAAATATATATAGGATCATGGTGGTTACAGCTAATCGGAAAAATATTGGTGAGGCAAGGAAGGTTGGATCAGGCCGAAAATTTGTTGGAAGAAATATCTGACAGGATGAATGAAGAAAGCAGAGATGATCGAGTGAATTTTAATATCCTTAAGGGAGAGATTGAACTGGCCAAGGGGAATCATGCCGAAGCCGTTGAGCTCTTGGAAGTCGCCTACAACCTGCGCGAGGACAATTATATTTTAGAATCAGTGGCTTATGGTTACTTGAGAAAAGGGGATATGGAGAGAGCGATCGAGAAGTATGAGCATTTGGTTGCGGATCCAAGCTTAGGATGGGAGGCCCAGGAGTATTGGATTCGAGCGCATGCCCAATTGGGTAGAATCTATGAAGAAAAAGGGGAGACGAGGAAGGCCCTTCAATACTATCAGCGCTTTTTGGATATCTGGAAAGATGCTGATCCTGGCCTGCCTGAGATCGAGGATGTGAAGAAAAGGCTGGCTGTTTTAAAAGACCAATAATCACCGGAAGATAATAAAGGATCATATCTCAATATTACCATTTCAAAAAAAAGGCCAAAAAAAGAGCTAAAAAAGGGGCCTGTCCCCAATTTTCAGAGGCCCCTTTTTAATTTTAGATGAGGGAGGATGTGATGGAAGTCGTTGATCTCTCTGAAAAATATTTACAAACCTATTTTTATTGCCTCGAGGACTGGTCCGAGGATATGAAAGAGGCTGGAGACCACAAGAAACACTGGTATGACAAAATGAAAGATATGGGGCTGCGGGTAAAACTGGCCGTGGATGATGACAAAGTCTGCGGCATGATCCAATACGTACCTGTTGAATATTCATTTATCGAGGGGAAAGACCTTTATTTTATCAATTGCATCTGGGTACATGGGTATAAAAAAAAGGGAGTCGGTAATTGTCAAAAAAGAGGGATAGGTAAATCCTTGCTCAAAGCCGCAGAAGATGATGTCAGGTCCTTAAAGGCAAAAGGCATTGCAGCCTGGGGAATCTCCCTGCCTTTCTGGATGAAAGCCTCCTGGTTCAAGAAACATGGCTATGTTAAAGTTGACAAGCATGGAAGCGGCGTGCTCCTCTGGAAATCCTTCGCTGAAGATGCCGTGGCGCCGAGATGGATCAGGGAAAAGAAAAAACCGGAAATATCCGAAGGAAAGGTCACCGTAGCATCGTTTATCAACGGCTGGTGCCCTGCCCAGAACATCGTTTTCGAGAGAGCGAAGCGTGCCTCGTCTGAATTTGGGCCTGAGGTCGAGTTCCAGGAGATTCACACATTTGACTTGGAGTGGGGGATTGCGGACGGCCTGTTTATTGACGGCAAACAGGTCAGGACAGGGCCTCCTCCGTCCTATAAAAAAATCAAAAAGAAGATCCAAAAAAGAGTCAAGAAACTGAAAATAAGCAAATAAAAGGAAGTCGTCATTCCTGGTGGCATAATCCTAAGCTAAATAAAAGATCTGCAGTCCCAAGACATTCCGAAATAAGCAACATCCTCGCCATGAAAATTTGTAAAGACTTGATCATCCCACCCATAAAATAATAAAAAGGGGATTGGCCGAATTATCGATTCTTTTGGTCCCTATCCTCTGAATATATCAGAGCTTTATTTTATGATATTATAGCAGAGCCCGCACCAAGAAATAACATGGATATCGTCGCCTCCCTTTCCTTTTTGGCTGGCCTCGGGTTGCTGGTCGCAGGCGCAGAGGCACTGGTGCGAGGGGCATCCTGGCTGGCCAGAGCCCTGGGCCTTCCTGCCTTGATCATAGGACTGACCGTTGTCGCTTTCGGTACGAGTCTTCCCGAGATGGCAGTAAGTGTGATATCCAGCATCCAGGGCCAGCCCGATATTTCCCTGGGTAACGTAGTCGGGAGCAACATTTTCAATGTTCTTTTCATCCTCGGCCTGACCGCCTCTATCCGCCCCTTAATCGTGCTGAAGCAGCTTGTCCGTCTGGATGTTCCAGTCATGATAGGTGTCTCGCTTCTCATGCTGTTTTTTGCGCTCAACGGGTGCATCGGAAGAGGGGAAGGCCTTATCTTGTTCCTGGGAATCATCGGGTATACTGCGTTCCTTGTTTTTTGGGGCCGTAAAGGCGGGACTCTGGGGAAAAACAAAACTCCCGAGAGATTCGATTCCAAAAAGCCCATATCGGCTTGGCTTCTCAACACAATGTTTATTGTGAGTGGTTTGGTTTTTCTTGTGGGAGGCTCAAGACTGTTTGTGGATGGCGCCATTTCAATAGCGGAGATGATAGGGGTGAGCAAGCTCGTTATAGGCTTGACTGTCGTCGCTGCAGGGACATCCCTTCCGGAAGTGGCGACTTCAGTGATTGCCTCCATTCGGGGGCACCAGGATATCGCAGTGGGAAACGTGGTCGGCAGTAATATATTCAATATTCTCGGAGTAATCGGCCTTTCGAGCCTTCTCTCCCCGGGAGGCTTGAATGTCACGGCTGCAGCCTTGCGGTTCGATATCCCGGTAATGACAGCCGTTGCCATCGCCTGTCTCCCTATCTTTTTCACTGGAAGAGTCATTGCCCGTTGGGAAGGCATGCTGTTTTTTTTCTATTATCTGGCTTATGCAGCGTATCTCATTTTTAGCTCCGCTCAACATAAAGCGCTACCCATGTTCAGCATGGTGATGATTGTGTTTGTCATTCCCATCACCGTATTGACACTGGTGATTACGACTGTATATTCCCTTCGCAGGGATAAAAAGGTTAGCCCAAGCATAGATAAGAGCTATTAATCCCTCAGATTCCCTCCAGTATCTGCAGAGAAAGCTATTTTCAGGATTTCTTCTTTAAAATCTTGTAATAACAGAGAGTAAACAAAGCTGTAACAAGTCCCCACCCCAAGCTCAAAAAAATCCAACCCCCGACGTTCACTTCCTCTTTCTCCAGGCCAATTTCACGAGGAATCCGATTCCCAGGATCACGCCGATGATGGTCACTCGAGCGGCCCATCGGAAGAGCCTTTGTTGTGTATCTATTCCCTTCATCAAAACGATAGAAGTCTCGCTCCTTAAATCCTGCCAGAGCCAGCCACAGAATAAGATAATAATGAAAATGGGAACACAATATTTCAGAATGTAATAGAAAACTCTGGGAATCTGAATGTCTGCTCCTCTGTTCATTTCTTCCCAGCCAGCGTCCAGTCCGAACTTCAGAGAGTCCAGTAGCCGGTTTTTCAATCCTGATCCCGGGATTCTGGATCTGGAAAAGGCAAAGACGAATACGAGCGTCTCGCACATGGCCAGGAATGCCAGCAAAATGGTTCCGATCCAAAAATCGTATTGATCCATGTATCCGTGTTTCAGGAAGAAAATAACCGGGAGTCCTAAAACAAAGAGAATCAACCCGACTATTTTCGCAGCGCGAACTCTAGGCATTCCGAATTTTTCCCTCAACAGTGCCATGAGCGGGGATGTCAACGCCACTGATGATGTTATTCCTGCAAAGAAGAGGAGGATGAACCACATTGCCCCGAAAATAAAGCCGAGGGGAAGCTTCTGCAAAATGATAGGCATAGCTACAAAGCCCAGGTCAAAAGAGCCCTGGCTGGCAATGAGCTGTGTTGTCGTGATTCCAAAAAAGGCCACGGAAATGGGGATGGCGATGGAACCGCCCAGAACCACCTCCACAAACTCGTTGGTTGCCGATGTCGATAACCCGGTCAATACACAATCTTCGTCCTTTCTCAAGTAGGAGGCGTATGTCTGGATGGTGCCTGTACCGATGGAAAGGGTAAAAAAGATCTGCCCCGCCGCTGCCAGCCATACGGAAAAATCGGTAAGTCTTGAAAAATTGGGATTCCACATGTAAGCAAGCCCGTTCATAACATTCCTGTCAGGGTATCTGGGATCAGGAGTTCCCAGGGTCAAGACTCTGATGACTAAAATCAGCCCGAATAAAAACAGAAGAGGCATGGCAATCTTTGCCAGTCTTTCAATGCCTCGTGAAATTCCCCTTCCGATGATCCAGGTATTTATGATGAGTGTGATGAGCCAGAAAGATATAGCCACGACAATCGAAGAAAAAAATTCTTTACTTTGACTCACGCCCTGGAAGTTCTGCAAAAAAGTATTCATCTTTTCCATTTCCGCTATGCCGAAATATTTTTTTGTCATAGAGAAAAAGGAATAGGCGAGAGTCCATGATTCGATGTAGATATAATACACAGCAAAGAGCAGAGGAATCGATATTCCAATCGATCCCACGTATTTCGCCCATCTGTTCTTCCACATCGTATCGAACTGGCCGGCTGTGGTCGAATGCCCGAACTGGCCTCCATATCTGCCCATTGCCCATTCGAGCCACATCAGGGGAATTCCCATCAGAATAAAGGCACAAAAGTAGGGGATCATGAAGGCGCCGCCTCCGTTGAGAGCAACCTGTCTGGGGAATCGCAGGAAATTCCCCAACCCCACAGCATTACCCGCCATGGCCAGGACCAGGCCGATTCGGGTGGCCCATCTTTCTCTCTCTGACACGGGTAGCGCCTCTTGCAGTTCGCTGATTAGAGGTGAATCCCTGGAATCAATTCTTTGCCTGAATTCAGAAAATTATGCATTCCGTACCTCCTGAGAAGGCCCAATAGAGTGCCTGAGATTCTTTCTTGTCATTCAGTACGATTTCGATCGATGTAAATGGCTTCTTTTTAACAGAGAACCATACCGTCTTAAGAGGGAAAAGCGTGTGCCGTTTCAGGGCTGACAGAGTCAAGGGGAAAATTGAAGTCCAGCCCTTCGCCTCCGGCCTGACGCTTAAAAAGATCCCTTCTGCCAGAGAGAGCGTGTAGCTTGAAGGCATATCATCCAGCTCCAACGCTTTTAACTCGTATTTTTTGTTTTTATCGTTTTCTCCCGGGTCTATTCTCTCTCTTTTCGGGGACAGTAAGGTCATTTTTTCTGTCAGCGAAATAGGTTTGACATCCACCAGATTTCCCCAATATCTTGCTTTACTTATTTCCCATTCTCTGAGAAGGTTTCCCCTTGCTTTTAGGTAGATTCTTTTGTCTTTAAGCTTGAGGATAAAGTAGAGGCCAGGTTTTTTGGCGAGCTTGAGCTCCGATTCAAGGAGATGTCTTTCAGGATCGTTTAGATCAATGCAGTACCCTAGGTTGTTTGCGGGTATCGCAAGCACGACAAAAAAGGATAATAACTTTGAGAGCATCTTAGAATATGAATATTTTTGTCCCGATCGATGCGGACATGTATAATTCCCTTAAATCTTCATCTCCCATCCTGACACAGCCATGGGTGACATTCCTGCCCAGGAGCCGGGTGTAAAGAGTCCCGTGGATGAAATATCCGTCGCCAAACCCAAGGGCATACTCTCCCAGATAATCCGCCTCAACCCTGTCCCTGGCATCCTTTGGAACGTCCTTTCCTTCTTCGATAAAAGCCCAGTCGGGTTTTATCCAGTACGGGTCCTTTATTTTGGATTTGACAAAAAATTCTCCTTTTGGAGTATCGAAGATCTTTGAGATAGAGAATGTTGTTAGCCGTATCTATGACTATGTAAAGTTCTCTCGGAGAAAGATTGGCTATCCTACTCCTTAAATCATGATTCTTCAAAGAGGTCGCTCTTCCTCCAACCTGCCCCGGATTTTTTTCCACTGAAATACTCTTCCCTTGGCTGCTTGATTGGAAAGCTATGAGATGTCCGGCTATCTCTAAGGATATGAAAATGAGCAGTAAGGCACCAAGGGCGATGGAGGTGATTACAAACGATTTCTTTTTAGGCATTTATCACTGACCTTTGAACTTTAAGAGGATTTCATTCATGTCATTGATCGTCCCGACGATGGTGACCGGAGTTCAACCAGCCTGAATAGCGTGTCCATGTCTTTATTATCGAGCGAGATACACCCATAGGTTATTGAATGTTTTCCCCCTCCGTGTATCTCTATCAGACCGCCAATATTTACGCCTGGCGGGATGGCCCCTTTGCTCTTGGCTTGGTCGAATTTCCTCTTGTCTTCTTCATTGGGGTAATCTATAAGCAGGGCTTTGTAATAATTGCTGGAAGGCAGTTTATCTATAATCCTGTATCTGCCTTCCGGGGTGGCTTGGTCGGCTGCATAAAGTTTATCATCCAACCCATTGTGGCCCAGGCCAATCTCATAGGATGAGAGAAGTTTTCTTCCTTTATACAGGCTCAATTTCCGGTCGATTTTACTCACGATAACCACCACGATATTCTTATTCCTCGATTCAAAAATCGTATCTTTGACCAATTTTCTCCATCTAGCTACCTGTGCTGGATCGAAATAGCGGTCAAGTGCCAAAAGAATCATATCCTCCGCATCTTTTACAATAGCGCTTAGACTCTCCAGCTTCTCCTCTGCCTTTTCCAGAGCTCCTCTCTGGTAGAGGAGCCTCGCCTCTCTGAGTATCAGCTCTGCCTTGGTGAGGATCAGCCTGATTGGCTTGCCCTCGTTCATGAAAAGAGTGGGCTTCAAGAAGGCGGTTATGCTCCTTTCAAAATCTTTGAGCTGAGCTGCTATGCTTACGGACTTTATTTCCTTGATTTGATGCACATGCTCCTGGAGCTCTTCTCCTGTCCTCAAGACATTGTTGAATGCGGAAGTGACTTGCTCGTAGTTTCTGAACCAGACGAACTTTACGTTTTCCTTGCGCACCTTCCCTCCAGAGGCTTTGCTCTTGTTGCTCTGCTTTCTTCGCCTCTGGAGGGACAGGTGGAGCTTTACATCCGCTGATGGATAAGATCAGGAGCAAGAAAACCGCTGCCAGTTTCCTCACTGGACCGAAACCTGCTGGCTATTTCGACTTCACCTTCTGCATGGCTTGCTGTATCTGGCTGGATATGCCTGAAGCTTTTTCCTGGATGGTTCTTGCCCTGTCTTGAGCACCCAGATAATCTTCACTATCTATGCTCTGCTGTACTTCGGCGAGAGAGCTTTCAAGAGCCTTCAAATCTGCCTTGAAAGCTTCTAAGTCCGCTCGTGCCCCTTTTCCAATCGGTGCCCTTTCTAACAATGCCTTTGCTTCATCTAACGCGGCTTTCGCTTCAATCTGAGCTGAAAGGGCGTTATTCTTGGCTTCTTCTTTCCTTGTGACTACGGTTAATTTAAGAGCCGAGGCATCTGCGGCTATCTTAGCGAGCATCTCTCTTGTTGCTCCATACTTTTTAATAAGCTTTTTGTCCTGGATGTCTAATTGATTTTTAGCCGCGGCCAGATCATTGTTGAGCTTTATGAGCTCTTCCTGGGCATAGATTTCCGCTCCAGCCTTGACAATCGCGCTTATCGCAGCCTCTGCGTCATTCATCTCCTGGACCGGCTTCTTGCTGCAGCCTGAAAAGACAAGGGAAACCATCGTAAACAGAACCAAAAATCTTGATATGTTTTTCATAGTCGCCTCCTATTTCATTGTCCTGTAGCTTGAAACATTCATGCCTTTTTTGGGAAACTTTATGATTCCTTTCTTGACCCCAATGAAGGAGATGAATGTAGCCAAAAGTCCCAAACCTGTGATCTTGACCCATGTTTTCATCGATTTTTCCTTTCTTATGCTTGAATTGCACCTCGACTTATTCGCCTAGGTGTTGATTGCGCTTAGCTGCTCCTCTTATCTCATGAAACTATGAGGAGAATGTTTGAGAGGAGATAATGGCAAAAAAAAGGCAGGATTATTGGGGAGGAGGGTTTAATCCCTTGAGCGTTGATACTATTCTATTTGAGCTTTTCATTTCACTAATTGCTCAACTCATTATATATATCAAGTCCGAAAAATTGTCAAATTGGCATGAAAATATTGTCAAGGCGAGGAGGAAAAAAAATATTGAAAAAAAAATAGAGCAGCGGCATAATGTCAAGATATATAATTACTAATTATATAAGTTTAGTAAGAATATGTTTTAAAACGGAGGTGGAGGTGCCGATGGAACAATTATGGATTCTGGGTATTTAAGGTGCTTCTAGCTTTGAAGGAGGAATACCATGAAGGCGCTGGTTCTCAATGGAAGCCTTGAACACCAAACACATTTGATGCCTGTACAAGAAATCCTGGAAAGCGAATTCTCTGATGCAGGCTGGGAGTATGAGTCTTTGATCTTACATCGATTCAAAGTTGGAACTTGTATCGGTTGTTTCCGGTGCTGGGATACGACTCCCGGAATCTGCTTTCAGGATGACCAGGGGATAGAAATCGCTAAGAAAGCCATCAATTGTGACCTGATTGTCTTTTTGACTCCCTTGACTTGGGGTGGGTATTCTTCAGAGTTAAAGAAAGCGATAGAGAGAATGCTGGGTTTGCTCCATCCCTCATTTATTAAGATCGAGGATAGTTACAGACATAAGAAAAGATACGACAATTATCCTTCAGTCCTGGGGATTGCTGTCGCTGAACAGGAACAAGATGAGGTGAGCGGCCAGATCTTTAAGACCTTGATCGAACGCCATAGTCTGAACTGGCATACTCCAAAACACAGAGCGGAAGTATTTCTGGATAAAGATAAGGATGAGAAGATTCGAGACAGGATCAGTAATATTCTCATTGAGATGGAGGTGAAGAAATGAACGGTTCGAAGCGTGTGCTGCTGCTGGTGGGGAGCCCGAGGGGGAAAAGGAGCACCTCCACAGTCGTGGGTGCTTATCTTGCGGATCTGCTGACAAAGCAAGGATTGGAATCTTTGGCTACTCAATGGATCGGACCGGTATTGAGATCTCAAGAGAAAATAAAGCAGATGCTCGAAGCTGTTGACGCTGCTGATATCATCGTTCTTGCTGCCCCCCTATATGATGACTGTCAGCCCTATATTGCAATAAAGGCCATGGAACTCATCTCTGCTCATAAGAAGAATCTCTCCAAATCGCCTGATTTGAACAGCAATAGACTTTTCTCGGTTATAGTCAACTGTGCTTTTCCAGAGGAACACCACCCTCAAACAGTCATCCGGATCTACCGCAAATTTGCCGAGGATGTGGGTTTCCGCTGGGGCGGAAGCCTGGCCATCCGAGCCGGTGAAGTACTTCAGGGGAGAAAGGGGAAAACGCTGGATGATATCGGCTCTATGGCAAAGAGGGTGAAGGAAGCGTTGGCCCTGATGGCTGATTCGTTATCAAAAGGATTGCCGCCAGCAGATCAAACTCTGTGTGTGATCCCGGAATCCTTCCTGCGCGGTTCCTTTTCATTTTTGGGATCCATTGGGCCTCTCTGACAAAAAAGAGAGGCAAAGACGTGAATGCCCGTCCGTTTGTGTAATAATGAGGGAGGCCCTGGCGGGTTTACATCACAACAGTTAACATCCAAAAATGAGGAAAGCTGCTTAGCTGCAAATGTAGTGATAAATATAACGACTAGGACTGAAATAAATAGACTTGAGGTGCAAAATGAAAAAAGCAAGCATGGTTGTTTTGTTCGTTATCATCATACTCGCATTAGTCGGGCAGAACTTCTCCTCTGAGACCGAAAAACAGCCCATCGATGTATTCCTCAAGCAGAGCGGATTCTGGGGTGGAGAGTTTGTCAATTAATGTAACTGAGAGGGAGTATTGCCTGCCGATAGGGACGTCCCCCAGGGAGACACCGTAGAAATACAGACAGACCACACCTCTACTGTAAGATTACCGCTTCAGGCGGTCCTCGAGTTTGCTTTGAGTTAAGGTC
>SMTZ1_10011734_pt1 | contig 12322 bp, 9 predicted proteins | sample DeeMarSWOR136_30_FD_25667 | JGI IMG/M metagenome (IMG submission 25667) | reverse complement strand
AGTTCATGCAGCCAACGGCTAACTCGCTGCCAACAAACTTGGGGGCAAATTCAGTAAACACTGCTTTTGCCCATGCCTTTGCCTGTGGAGAAAAGGGTGCCAAATAGGCTAAGCTGGCCGGTGTCCAGCACCAGTCGGTGCAGGCACTGTGCATACTTATGCCATAATCGCTACGCCCTCCCTGCTCCTGCTTCAGGGCACCGACAACTATGGTACCCTTCTCCGCAAAACCACCATACTCCTCCGGTATCATGCTTTTCTGGCAACCAAGGTCCACCTGTAATTTCTTTAAGATGGGAGTAATTATCTCCTCATGCGTTACATCATCGTCAATTTTGTCCCTAACCCAAAATCAGCAAACATCTTCTGCATCATTCGTTGCTCTTCATTAACGAAACATTCAGGATATTGCAACTTGTACCACTGACTGCTTTGGTCTAACATTTATTCCTCCCTTGAATTGTATTTCTTATCAAGCTCCGTGCATTTGATATTTACTTTCTTGGTTAACGGACGCTCTAACCCATAATTGCCCCTTTCCTCAACCTCTTTCAGCCGGTGCATTTTCAGATTAATAGATTTCTTCTCCTTGTAGTATATGGAAGTTTTTGACCATCGGCGTCCATTTCGCCAGAAAGTCCTGGAACTTCTGCGACGTTGCATCTTTCTGGCGGAACTCATCCAAACTGTTCAGATGCAGGATTCCAACATATTTAAAAGGAATCTCTCCCGTCGCAGCCCCCGTTATCTTGACCAACTCGAATTTCTTGGCCGACGACAGGCTATCAAGTAGAGGACCTTTCTCCTTGGTAACGAAGTCCTTGTACTGCTCATCAGTTACGTTATCTGCTAGATTGTAAAGAATAATTTCCTTTGCCATTTTTGCTGCTCCTTGTTTAATATTTCGGTTTCGCTATGCTCGACCTGAATCAGATGTTACTATAGAAATTTCTAACTGTCAATGCAACGTTGACATTCCAAATGTGATGTGTTATTTTCCCAAGAAAAGCCCATAAATTCAGTGTGAGTTAACAAAATGCTGGCTATAAATATACTTTTTAAGGAGGGTATCTTTATGTAAGGAAAATAGATTTGATAATAAATAACCCAGTTTGTAATCTTACGAAATAGAAGAGGAGTGCTATCTTTATGCCAGCAGAAAGGATTAGCAATCAAATGGCATCACAAAATAATAAAAATTAGAGGAGTAATCATGACTGAAAAGATAACGGCGAGGGATATGTTCTTGAGACCTGATCACCTTATCAGAGATGAGGTGAAGATGTATTGCGAGACCTTAAAGAAGTTTGTAAACAAGAGGGTACTGCCCCATGAAGGCGAGTTCGATGCTTTGTGGGATTGGACCGAAAGAAAAGAAGATACAATTGTTAAGCAGCTTTTTAAGGAACTATGGATTGATATGGGTTTGCAACAGGCACAAGTGCCACCACCATATGGTGGAACCGGTGACTGGTCCACGGTAGAGACAGGTGCTATCGTCATAGAGGTAGCAAGAGGCGACCATGGCCTAGCAGAAACAGGCTTCATATCATCTTGGGCAGTGGCCTCCACAATGCTTCCCACACCTAACGACGCCGTAATGAAGAAAATTGCAGCTGGTCTTTGTGGGAAAGAACCTTTTGTCATATGTAGCGCTATTACTGAGCCCCATGGGGGAGGGGCGGTGGAAGATATGAGGCTTCAAGGGGCACAGACCAAGACCAAAGCCCGATTAGCAGGGGATGAGTGGGTTATAAATGGGCATAAACTGTGGCCATCGGGTGGCAGAGAGGCAAAGGCATTCGTTGTAGTCTGCGCCATAGAAGGCAAAAAGTTCCCTGACAATATTGCCCAAATATATGTACCCGCCGATGCTCCCGGAGTTTCGACCAGCAAGCCTTACCAAAAAATGGGCACAGCGACTGATACAAACGGCGATATTTGGTTCGAAAATGCTAGGGTACCAAAGGAAAACCTACTCCATGGGGGTGAGGACGAGGTAAATTCCTTGATAGCCAAATGCACAATAGGACGCGCTATGGCTAGTTCTTTTTCTATTGGCATAATGAGAAGGGCTTACGAGCTCCTTAAGTCCTATGTGGATAACCGTGAAATAGCAGGTATGCCCATGAAAGACCATGGTGCCATTGCCTATAAACTTGGACTGATAGCCTCTGACATACTGGCTGCAGAGATGATGTTCTGGAACACGTTAGAGCGCCTCGACCATCCTGAAGTATACGGCCCTCCATGGGATCATAAGCAACTTGTAACAGCAAGTGCAATGGATAATGTGGCCACGGAGATCGGGAACAAGGTTTTAAATCATTGTGTCGAGCTTATGGGTTCTTATGGATATGCTACAGAAGGCAAGATGGAAAAACTCCTGAGGGATGTGAAGGTATGCCAGATTGTGGTCGGAGGCGATGTGTTACGCACCATCGAGGCTGCAAGGTATTATTTCGACACCCAAGCAGTGTGAAGAGGCATCATACCACCAAGTGGCCTGGCAGCTCCTGTTCAGGTTGAGAGATAATTGCGCGACTTAGGTCTACGGCAGTGGACTCGCTGACTGAGACAAAAATAGTCCATCACGAAGCGACATGGTCATCTGGAATCATAGCGAAGGCTTTACATTTGGCCCGCGAGAGGCTTGAACTTCCAGAAAAGAAAAAGAGGGGGTAAATATCGGGACTCAAATTTAGAGAGGCAGCTAAATTTGACAGTTGGAGCGTAACATAGTGTTAATTTTCGGTTCGGACGAGCCACCAAGGGCACCGGTTGATATTGCATAGTCCAAGATAAGCCAGGAGATGTGAACGGATGGTATTAAACGACGAAGAAAAAAGAATGCTTCAGGGAGAATGCGGGCTCGGCCCGCAGAGAGCGATGGACTTTCTCAACCAGATTGGCGAGGGCCTGGAAGCGGAAAAGATGATCAAAGTCACCACAACTCATATTCTACCGGACATGCCAACCGAGCTTCTGGAGCAGATGACGGAAGAGGTTACCCAGACACCAGTTATGGTCTCGTTGATGCCCTGTTTTGACCCCATTTTTTGGCGAGAGAAATACGGCATAGTAAGTAAGGAGAGGCTCATCGGGGCAGTCGGGATCACCGACGAAAAAGATTACGCCAAAAATCTTGCCATTTTAAAAAGACTTAAAGTCCTGCCCGTTTTCACCTGTACTCCATATACTGTTGGGATTGTTCCCAGGCGTAACGATGTGTGTGTATGGGCAGGCACTTCTGGACAAAACGCCGCTAATTCTATGTTCGGCGCTAGAGCACCCCGCCAGAGCCTTACCACCAGCATAGCAAGTAGTATTGCCGGCGTGGTGCCATACTAAGGTTTGTTAAAGCCGGAAAACCGGTTTGCCCAGTTGCAAATCAATACCAGCGAGCTGGATATAACCAGCTTTACACTTACCGATTTCGGATGTCTTGGTTATTTTGTGGGCAAAATAGCCCGCACAAGAAATGTGGTTTTCGACGGGTTGCCGGGCAACATGACCCACCGAGCAATGCAAATATCTCACCTCACCTCTTACCGTTGATGGTGCCTGCACCATGTGCCATATAGTCGGCGTTACCCCGGAAGCGCCGACCTTGGAAGCAGCCTTGGGCGGTAGAAAACCCGAAGAAATCATCAAGGTAACCGGAAAAGACCTTGAAGATGTGCGTGCCATGTTTACCAAGATTAGCGGTAACGAAGTGAAACTGGCTGTCTTCGGCTGTCCTCATCTTACCATCATGGAACTGCGTGAACTTGCCTCTTTGCTGGATGGGAAAAAGTTAAATGAAGGGAAAAGCTTAATGGTAGGCCTTTCCCGAATGACGTATGGTCTGGCAAAGACAGCCGGTTTTATCGACCCCATTGAAAGAGCGGGGGCAATTCTCACTGATTGCTGTGTTACCGGCCAAAATCCGCTGGTTCACATAGAAGGTGTTGACGCCGTAGCTACCAACTCGGCTCGAGGTGCTCGTTTCTTCCAGACACAAACCGCCGGTAAGTGCCAAACTTACTATGGTGATATGAAAGCATGTGTCAATTTTATAGCACATTAGGTGCTATTCACTTTTAGTTGAATTAGAAAATATTAATACGTTTAGAAAGAAATTTGTTATTAATTGCGTTTACTATAGTTGGTCCGTTATGTCCAGCAGCGGTTGATGTTACTAATCCTTCAAATTACCAAAGATAAAAGATGGTGACGATAATATAGGGAGACTATTTGCCAAATGTAAACCAAAAACGAAGAGAACCGTAAATTAATTAGAGGAGTTGTAGGGAAAATGATACTTCACGGTCATACTGTGAGCAGGGGAAAAGCTGAAGGTGAAGCCGTCATACTCAAGGTGCCTTTCTCCTTCCTCGGCGAGTTGGATCCAAACACCGGGCAATTAGCCTCTCCCCTTCATGAACAATTTGGGCAAGATTTAAAAGGCAAAGTACTGGTAACTCCTACAGGTAAAGGTTCCAGCATGGGGCCAATAATTTCCTGGTATGGCATGAAAGCAGGAAACAATCCGGCAGCTATTGTTTGCCTAGAGGCTGAAGCCATCCTGGCTAGCGCTGCCATTACTGCCAGTATACCGATGGTAGATAAACTCGATAAGAATCCCCTTGAACACATACAATCCGGTGACCACGTTAAAGTTGACGCCACTAACGGGATCGTAGATATAGTAAATAAATAATATGGGAAGCCTTTGAGTCGATGCAGTGGAAAAAATTTTGAAAGAACTCAGCCATTAAAACATTGGCATCTAAGCTGAGCACTTCGATAATTTCCATACCTGTCCGCTGCTCGAAGTGTGAACCAAGATTAGGCAAAAGCCAAAAGTTTTACCCTAATTTTCGGACATAGCACCAGAAAGACAGCAGCCCAAAAGAGTAAAGCCGAGCGTGTAACATTGACAGTCTCATGCTAATCTGCCTATGATTCTGTTGCGAAATACCGAAGAAAAAAAGGAGGGAACAAATGGAGAAAAAGGAAGCCTCAGTGCGTGACTGGGCAAAACTTGCCCCAGAGCTGGAGTGTTTGCTCCGCCTGAAAACAAGCCCCGTTGCCTACAAGAGACTGGAGAAAATGGAGGAGTTGGAGAAAATACCGGAGGTGGTGCGACTTAATCGCAAAACTTCTTATTGCCAAGCGCCGGCGCTGGCTCGAATGGTAGGCATGACCGTAGGGGTGACAAGAGATAACCTCGGGGAGCGCTGTGCTCGAATCTGTGGTCTAGCGGCTACTACCGAAAAACAGGTCTCCTGGGAGGCAAATGCCTTCGCAAATACCTGGTTCGCCACAGCGGAAGAAGCCAAAAAACAAATGGCGGTATATCCCCTGGTTCCACCCGGAGAGGCTATTGTGCTCGCCCCACTAGCTTCTGGGAAATTTGACCCCGATATTATCTTAATCTACGGTAACCCTGCCCAAATGATGTTGCTGATGAACGGCCTCCAGTTTAAAGACTACGAGCGCTTTCAATTTTTCTTCATCGGCGAAGGGGCCTGTGCCGATGGATTAGCTCAGTGTTATACTACTGGCAAGCCAGCCTTGGCGATTCCATGCATGGGAGAGAGGGCATTCGGCACTGTTACCGAGGATGAAATGCTTATGGCGCTACCACCGGGAATGATGGCAAAGGCGGTCGAAGGATTACAAGCCCTTCGGGGCAGAGGAATTGGATACCCTATTATGTATCTCGGACCTCTGTGCGATCCCTCTGCAGTGCTCACACAAATATATCCCGACTGGTACAGTCATTAGTATCAGGTATAAGAGCGGGTAATTGGCTTTGAACCAGCGCCACGTGCTACGGACTTCCGAGCCGCTAACCATACCCCTTGAGCAGGCCAGTGCAATCGCCTTTTGACAGACTGACCCAATTGAGAAAACGCACAGCACCTGTCTTTAGTGTATAATGCCCCCGAGAAAAAATATCACGTGGCGATAGGGGATGCTCGCCTTTTCTATTAAACAAACGAAGAAAGGAATCTTATGAGAGAAAGAAGCTATCGACCAGGAACACTTACCCCCAACTTTTACCTAATAGGCACTCCGCTATATCCGGCCTACCTGTCTATGGGGGAGCATGGGATGATTATCGAAGGAGGCATAAGTGCCACTGCTGGTTTACTTGCACAGCAGATAAATGATCTAGGCATTCCACCGGAGCGCATAAAGTACATCGCTCTGACTCACACCCACCCCGACCATATAGGAGCCATACCACATCTGAAAAAACTGTGGCCTCATCTGAAAGTAATAGGCGGCTCAGTCGCGGCGAAACTGTTGCAAAGAGAGGAAGCAGTTAAAGAGTTCCTCCAGGTTGACAGCAGTATTAACGAGAATCTGCTTGTCAGGGGTGAGATTTCAGAGTGGCCGCCCGATCTCGATAATTACGCCTTTCAAGTCGACTGGGTAATCAATGAGGGAGAAAAAATCGACCTCGGTTCAGGAATCGTATGGACTGCTTATGAGACACCGGGCCATTCCCCGTGCCATGTCTCTTACCACAACCAAGATGAAGGGGTGGTAGTCATAGGGGATGCTACCGGACTATATGACCCGCTGAGAGATATCTTTTGGCCGAACTATTTCAACTCTCTTGAAGCTTATTGTAACAGTATCAGAAAGCTTGCCACCCTACCCGCCAGCACAGGTGTCCTGAGCCACAACTACCTTCTGGGAGATTTCAAACACCATTTCCAGAAAGCAATAAAAGCCACCGAAGTATTTCATTCAAAAATGCTGGGAAGGGTAAACAAAGGCGAGGACCCGGACAAGGTGGCGCTGGATACGGCAAAGTGGGTATACACCTTCACCAACCTCCAACCCTTTCAGGTAATATACAGCTTGAGCAGACTCATGCTTAAGCGCTCTCAATCCGTTGCCAACGCAGAAGGTTTATTCGCCTTCCCGTAAAGCTAAACCAATAAGTCACAGCTTTAGCATATAGCTAAGTTTAAATACTATTAGCTTATTTAATCCATTGCATATTAGCGACCTAACTGCTGTGGTATAATTGGGCAAAGGAGCAATGCTATGGAGTGGCAGTGGTCGCTTTGGGTCATATTGGAGTTGTCTGCCGTTATCGGGCTGGCAGTCATGACGTTTTACAGCCGCCAACTCTTTCCTACTCACGTGCGTAACATAAGCCTGGCACTCTTTACGTCTGGAATTACATATATGCTATTAAATGCCATGGAGATCGGTACCGGTGCACCTGCGATCAAATATATGTTCTTCAAGTTACAGTATGTCCTCCTTCCCGTCGTGGCTACGCTTTGGTTAGTATTTATGCTTAAATATATCCGTGAGGATAAACGTTTTACACCCCGTACCATTGCGTTGCTCAGTATCCTGCCTGTTTTTATCGCAGTCTTAGCGCTGACTAATGAAGCACATAATCTATTATGGACCGACTCCTATCCAAGCAGTAATTCCTTCCTGTTCATCTATGGAGAAACACCCTTGCTGTGGTTTTCAGGGGTTTGTATCTGGGCAATTTTTTTATATGGTGTTTTTCTATTAACTCGACAGGTTAGGCTTATGGCCGAGCCTATTCGCGGGGACGCATTTGGAATCCTGTTTGGGGTTATTGCTGTTGCGATAATGGCTTGTTTTGAATCGGCCAACGTAGAACGAAACTCACCTTACCCAATGTCAGCCTTGGCCTGGGGCTTCACAATTGCTTTTGTGTTTATTTCGTTTTCATTAAGATATTTACGTGGGGCACACATTCGACCTATAGCAGAGCATACCGCTATTGATAGCTTAACTGATGCAGTTATAGCCTTAGATACACAGAACCAAGTAATATATATCAACAAAGCAGGGGAAAAGTTGACAGGCCGCACTCTTGCCAATGCATACAAACAGCCCCTTAAAAAGCTGCTGCTTTCGTGGCCAAAACAGATTATGGATATTGCACAACACCCATCGGTACCGACTATCAAAGAGCTCAGTATGGATAAAAATGGAAAACACTCCTGGTATGAGATTGGTTCATCACCCATGCGTGATTCCGTGGGCAATTTAATGGGACAGGTGTTGTTAATACACGACGTTACTGGTCGCATCAAGGCTGAAGAGGAAAAACAGGAGATCGAGAGAAAAGCCCAAATGGTTAGTCGATTGTCCACTGTAGGACAGATGGCAGCGGGTATTTGCCATGAAATAAATAATCCCCTTACAGCAGTAATAGGGTATTCAGATTTGCTGACAACCAAGGATTTACCTGAGGGCGTGAAGCAAGATTTGGAGCGTATTCTTGACGGGGGTCGTCGGGTAGCTAATGTAGTCAGACAACTCCTTGCATTTGCCCGTAGTGACAAGCCAACGAGAGAAATGGTTGATATCAACGACATCGTGCGCTCGACGCTTAGATTGCGCGAACATCAGCTAGAGATAGCTAATATAAAGGTTCTAACCAATCTTGCCCCCGACTTGCCTTCCACTTTTGTCGATGCGGGGCAGCTACAACAGGTGTTCATAAACATAATTTTGAATGCGGAGACAGAAATGAAATCAGCGCACGGTCGGGGGACACTTGTGATCGAGACGGCATACGTTGATGATATCATTAGAATATCGCTTAAGGACGATGGACCTGGGATACCTGAAAAGCACATGAACAGGATCTTCGACCCGTTTTTCACTACCAGACGAGTAGGTGAGGGAACAGGACTAGGCCTGAGTGTATGCCATGGAATCATTACAGAGCACAATGGGAAAATATACGCTCAGAGCAAGCAAGGCAAGGGCACCACCTTCGTTGTGGAGCTGCCTGTAACAATTGAAACCGAGCAAACCGAAATGCCGAGCGATGCCCGTCAAGAGATTCGCCAGGTTTATACTCGTAAATACGATATACTTGTAATTGATGATGAGACCCCAGTATTACAATTCGTGGAGGACACTACGTAGATGCTGTAGACAATGCCAAGGATGCCATAGAGTTCTTTAATAGCAAGAGTTATGACCTCATTCTGATGGATGTGCTGATGCCAGATATGACTGGCATTGAGCTATACAAGAAATTCCGACGGATGGATAAATCAGTAGATAGTAGAGTGCTAATTATGACCGGAGATGTTCTCGGAATAACAAACAAAGCTGTTATTTCGCAGACACGAGCACCCTGCATTGAGAAACCGTTCGACCCTGATGCGCTCATGATGAAAATAGATGAGGTAATTAACCAGAATCAATAACAGACAATTGCGCAATCTGACAAAACGTTCAACAGTACTCCTTAATTGCATTCTCCTAAAAGCCTTATTTGGGGAAACCTGTTTAAAAAATATCCCAATATGGTCTGCAGAAAAGCGCCCCCGAGTTGGCCGAACTGGCAGCCCCCCTGATCCGGTTAATTCGCCATGGCACATGACAGAGCCGCCAGTGACTGGCGCCGTGCCACCACCACGTATGATACTACTGCACAGGCGAACTATCAATAACCCTGTGATAGAATAGAGATATGTCGCTGTTTAAAGATATTATATTTATGGTGGGGCTGGTAATATTGGTAATTACTTCTATTGTCGCGCTTGCTGGACTTCTCTTTGATATTGAGGAGATAATGACGGGATATGCTATCTTCGGCCTAACATGGTTCGAAGTAACTTTCACATTATCAATTATCGCATATTGGACGGTTATAATACGCCTTATAAGGCTATATGGTAACTATCCGTAAGAAATAAGGGGGGCATTTGGCCTCCCTTGATGGCTCAATAGCGGGGCGTGGATTTGAATCAACGACCTTCAGGCCGTGATCGCCGGAGCCGCTAGCCCAACCCGTACAGCGGGTCAAACCCGTCCACGGCCTTGTGCATCTCCTCCGTACCGACTTGACAGAAAAAGCTTTTTCCTTCGCCCCAGAGGAAAAATCTGAACGGAGACATGGGATCTTGCAGGCGTGAGGTCTTGACAGGACATGGTACAATAGTACTATCCAACGAGGAGAAATCCTTGCCTATTGGGCTATCTACAAAACAAAGGGGGTGATACGGATGACAGGATGCCGAAGTCGGCAGCACCGGCGGAGGCAACCACGAAACCGTCCTGACTCCGGGACGCAAAATCAAACCCAGAAAATTGTTTCTGGTGTGCCTGTGGAGTAGCCTGAAGGGGCAGGCTTAACAAATACCCGCTAAAAAGTGAATAATTTCCCCGTTAAGGGTTTATAAAACCGGAGGCGGAAAGGTCGAATTCCGCCGAAGGTCTCCGAGAGAAAGCTAGCGGAGTTTAAAAACTTAGAAAAAATTAGGAGGTACAATGAAAACGAAATATCCCAGTATGTTTGGAGTACTGGCTGCTCTGCTTTTGGTAGCCAGCTTCATCATACCTGCAAACCTGGCCGCTCCGTCGCCAGTCGAAGCCGGCGTCTGCAAGTGGGACAGAATCGACATGCCCGGCTCAAACCCTGCCAGGGGCGATCTGCTCCCATGCTCGGAGATAACCAAGATACGCGCCGGCAGTGACGGTACGACATTGCTGGCTTTGGTGAAGACACAAAATGTTTTTGGCTTGGCGAATGTACCGGCCCTCTATGTCTCGCCACTCATGGGCCTCATGTGGAGTCCCACGGCATATGTCAACCTGATAAGCAACCCCAACGCAATCCTGCCTAACACCGGTTGCATCTTCGACGTGGCGATGGCACCGGACAACCCCGCCTTCTGGGCAGTGGTCACCGGACACACCGTTCTCATGCCTGAAGAGGTCTGGATAACCGAGAACGGCGGCGGCAAGTGGACGCGCACCAGGCTGCCCGATGCAACCGCCGCTGTTGTCACCTGTCCCGTTACGGTCGGCGCCATCGACATCTCCGTTGAATACGGCAGCCGTGACGTCGCTGTCGGCATGCGCGCTGGTACTGCTATCCTTGACTTCGCCATCTTCGTGCTCCAGACCGGTGGCATAGGCGGCTGGCAGCTGCAGACCGTTAACCCGGACGGTGTGGCTGACGGCGACATCTTCGCCATGATGTTCTCGCCGAGCTACGCCGCCGACGGCGCTCTGGCGACTGTCTTCACCACCACTAATGCCATCCCCGACGTCGGCACCTACTACAACGTCGCACTGCGCGATATCGACGGTAACGATATCGGCGACTGGTCGTTCTCCAATTCCATAGAGGTAGGAGTTCCGGCCAATGGTCCCCTCTCACCATTGCCCGGGCAACTCATCCAGGCGGACATCGACCTGCCTTCCGACTTCAACGGCTATGCAGCCTCGCTGCGCCGCGCCTACATATCTACAGATTCCAATATTGCTGCCGATGACGGCATCTTCCGCATTGACGACAACGTCGTCTACGTGCTGATGGACACCACGAATGCCGGCACAGCGCGGATTGCCACCATCGCCTACTTCGGCACCTATGCCTCAGGCAAGCTGCTGGCCGGTGAGGTCATGGGCCAGGCCTGCACGGCATCCGTGCCCACCTGGTTCACCGACTCGCCGACCACCTGCCCCATCCCCTGCTGGTATCCGGCGCTCAAGCCGGCAACCGGCGCCGCCGGCCCCATTAACTGCGTGTTGGGCGGCCAGAACCCGGGCAATGCACAGGTCGCCTGGTGGATGAACGGCCAGGTGGCACTGGCTGCTACAGGCACCTATGGGCTTGGTCCAGGCATTGCCTGGTGGGTACCTTACTCCATTGGTGGCGTGACTTGCTACGATGAGACGGCGATATCCATCAGCCGCAACAACGGTGAGACCTGGAACCAGATAGCCTTTATCGACACGGCTATTGACTGGTTCAACGATTTCGCCATCTCTGCTGACTGCAACACGCTGTACCTGGCTTCGGTCAACTCGCTTGACGACGAAGCTCCGAGATGTATGGGGTTCGACAGCGTGTGGCGGGCTTCGCTCAACCCGGCTGTGGTTTCACCGCTGCCACCCGTACCACCTCTGGGCGTCTGGTACGAGCGCGTACTCACCCACGTGACGGCGCTGAACTGCGAGGAACCCCAGAGCAACTTCCCGCTGCTGAGGCTGGCCGGTGGCTGCGAAGAGCCCACCGGACAGGTAGTCGGCTGGGCTGCTGCGGTGTGGACGCCAGACCCCCCACCCCCTGGCTGGGTTTCACCTCAGCTGTGGTCGCCTGACTACGGCGATTACTGGGCGATTATAACCGCCCGAGGTCCCATCGTGGACTTCGTCTTCGAGTCACCCACCGTGCTGTACAACGCATATATAGACGGCACAGTGCAGAGGCTGCCGTACACCGGCACCGCCTGGGCAACGACTCAGCCCAGCGTCAACACCGGCATGGCACCACCGCATCAGATAACCGCCATGC
>SMTZ1_10005904_pt1 | contig 12322 bp, 10 predicted proteins | sample DeeMarSWOR136_30_FD_25667 | JGI IMG/M metagenome (IMG submission 25667) | reverse complement strand
AAAACGTCATAGAATCGCTCTCTGAGCCGAAAGGGATAAATGAAATACAATATTTTGTGTCAAAAACTGATGAGGACGTCCCTCCTAAACTCATTAGTAAATCTGCTGTGTCAAAAAAATTGAAACGCTTAGAAAAACAGGGATTGATAACACAACATAGGGAGCACGTTGAATTTGAAGAATTGGCAAGTCCGAAATATAGAGGTTGGCGAAATATTAAGGAATATGAAAATGGAAGTAAAGACCTTGAATTTGGTTTTAAACTAACTCCTAACGGTAATCGTGCATTAGAAATTTTTAAAGATAACATTGAACCCCTTGAGGAAACTAAAAAATCTAAAAAACCTAAAAAGGAGGATTGAATAGGGCTGAATCATTTAGAATATTTAAAAAATATCTTTAAAGGAGATATAAACAAAATAATAAGACTTGGAAAATTACAAAGCTATAAGAACATGACTATAATTCCGCTTATTTTAGAAGGCGATGAAGCAGAGTTCATGACTATAAAGGAAGCCGAATTACAAAACGCAAGCCATATTAGTGAGCAAGAATCGGCAAGCGTGAGCGAGTTGGAAGTCGTCAATTCATCAAAAATTCCGATTTTGATACCCTTCGGGCATACAATTTCGGGTGGCAAGCAAGATCGAGTTATTTACCAACCGTTGCTTGTTCCGCCAACTCAGACAGGTAAACCAATTCCAATTCCTTCAAGATGCGTGGAAGCAGGAAGATGGTCATTTGAACTTGAAAATTCCACAGAAATTGCTCCAAAAGGAGCAGAAAAACGTAAATTCAAATCAGCAAAGGTCCGCCTGAACCCGTCGATCATGTCTAACGCCATGAAGGAAGTAGATTCACAAGGTTCAATCTGGGGCGGCATTGAAGCGCAAATGGGATTATTTGGACAAACAACTGATCAAAACGTATCACGTTCCTATAATAAACTAGCCAGTGACCAAAAAGAGCGTGTTGAAAAATATAGTCTTCATTTTGAAGATGTAGAAGGGCAATGCGGTGTTGCCGTATTTATTAACGAGCAATTAAATGCTCTAGAGTTCTATGGAAACACAAAAGCTTGGAAAGAAGTCAGAAATGAGACCTTGAACGGCTTTGTAATGGAAGCAATTCTAAGGATGGATAAAGAAGAATCAAAAGACGTTTTAAAAAGCGATGAAGACTACTGGAAAAAGGTATCAGATGCTCTTGCAGAAGCAAAGATGACCTTTGAAGAGGAAAAACAAGATGCAGGGCTCGGATCTGTGGTACGATTTGGAACAAAGGATGGAAAATGGAATGGAATAACCCTCATGCACAAAGATAAGGTCTGTCAGTTTTACATTGTTGCAAAGAGCGTGCTTCCCGAGACAGATAGAAGCAGAATGCAAGTTCAAGAATTTAGAAATGTTGAAATAGATCTTGAAGAACAAAGATTTCAAACTAATCGAGATGATCTTGACGATCTGTACAGATAAGATTGCGTCTTAGGATCTTCAACATTTTTTTTTACCTTTTTTTTTACTTTTTTAACCTAAAATTAGCTATCCATATTCTTTTTATAGTCTTAATTGTTCTGAAAAATTTTAAGTGAAGAATTATTCAAGGTGAGCCTATGCTAAACCTAAACTTAGATGATTTTTCGAAACAAGACTTAATTGAACTAATTAAAATGTATAGCGACTTATTCTTCGTTATGGATGCATTATGGTTTCTGACAACAGAAGAAATGACTGATTATGAAACCGCTTTACAAATAGACGTTGATGTATGGAAAAAATATGGAAGAAAAGAAGCAAAACGATTGAGATCGTTATTCAACGTACAGGACAGTTCACTTGAAACGACTCTAGAAATATTGATTCGTGCACCATTCATGCTTCAAGTAGAATGCCATTATGAGATGCTCGATAAAGAGGCGATTTTGCATATTAAATATTGTCGAACTCTTGAAGCAATGAAAAAGGCTGGTAGAACCAGATTCGTTTGCGAACCAGTCAGTGGAGCTTATTTTAAAGCATTTGTGAAGGAAATAAACCCAGATATAAGAGTAAGACCAATAAGACTTCCGCCAGCGTATATGGAAGGCTGTGAATGGAGTTTTTCGATTTAATAATGGTTAAATTGAATATATTTTCTCCTATTTTTCCGGTGACCATTTTTTCGCTCATGTCCTTTCTTACAATTATGATCTCTGCAAGAAGAGTGGACAAAATGACTACTGCTCACTTAAATATTATTATAAGTAAATTGATCCCAAACACTGATGGAGTATTCTTGTGAAAGTATAATAAAAAAGATAATTGAAGAGAAAAACAAGTGGGTTTGATTATGAAAGCTATGGTTCTCAAGAAACCTGACAATATCGAAAATTCGCCACTAGAATTGATGGAAATTCCCGTCAAAAAACCATCAGCGGATAAAGTATTACTTAAAGTAAAGACCTGTGGTGTATGTCACACAGATTTACATATCGTTGAGGGTGAATTGGACCTGCCCAAATTACCTATCGTACCTGGACATGAAATTGTGGCAGTCATTGATGAACTAGGGGAAAACGTAAAGAATTTCAAGAAAGGAGACCGTGTTGGTGTTGCGTGGCTCTATTCTACTGACCAAACTTGCAAATATTGTGTTCGGGGACAGGAGAATTTATGCCCACATGCGAAATTTACGGGATTCAGTGCAAATGGCGGTTTTGCAGAATATGTAAGCGTCCCAAGTGATTATGTTTATCTTTTACCAGACTCCTTTAATGATATTAAAGCTGCTCCTCTAATGTGTGCTGGAGTCATCGGCTATAGATCCCTTAGACTGTCAGAAATGAAGCCTGGCGAAACATTGGGGCTGTTTGGATTTGGTGCCTCCGCACACATAGTAATTCAGATTGCAAACCATTGGAATTGTGAAACTTATGTATTTACTCGCTCAGAAGAACATCAACAACACGCAAAGGAACTAGGTGCTAGCTGGGTCGGAACTTCTAAAGACAAGCCTCCTAGAAAAATAGACAGAGCAATAAGTTTCGCCCCATCTGGACCTTTGGTGTTGGATGTACTTAAAGTTCTAGATAAAGGAGGAACACTAGCTATAAACGCAATCTATCTTTCGGACATCCCACCTATCTCTTGGGATCTTTTATGGCATGAGCGTAAGATTGTGAGTGTTGCAAACGTTACACGTCAAGATGCCATCGAATTCCTAAAATTGGCTCAGGAAATCGAAATAAAAACGGAAACTGTCCCTTATTCATTGGAAAATGCTAATCAAGCCTTAGAAGATATGAAACATAGCCGATTTAATGGAGCCGCCGTGTTAAAAATTAATTAAATATTGAATAGTCAACATCGAGGCTGAAAGCCCGTTGCTAAAAGATAAACTTCAGACGGTGCCAGATGTTCCTGGAACTTATTTACTAAAGGGAAAAAAAGGCAAAGTTCTTTATGTTGGGAAAGCTAACTCATTAAGAAAAAGACTCGCATACTATGTCCAGAGTAAGAGCATTCAATCACCAAGAATTCGACTGCTTGCTGAAAAGATTGAGGATTTTGATTTTGTAGTTGCTAATAATGAAGTAGAAGCACTTATTTTGGAAAATAATTTCATTAAAATCTACCGACCGCGCTATAATATTCGTTTTGTTGACGATAAGAGTTATCTCTATATTAAAATCACGGTCAATGAAGAATGGCCTAGAATCTTGTTTGTTCGAGCCAAGGAAGTTGATGAAGGCGATGGAGCACGATATTTTGGTCCATTCACTAGTCTATGGGATTTGAACAAAATCTTTAGAACTATGCGTAAATTGTTCCAGATTGCGAACTGTTCACTAGAGTTAGGCAAGAAGGTTTACAAGCCTTGTCTAGACTATAGCATAAAATTGTGTTCTGCCCCGTGTAATGGGTCTATAACAAAAGATGAATATCAAGAAATGATTCAGCAAGCTATTCTTTTTTTGGAAGGACGTTTCGAAGAAATTCTTACTCAATTAGATGTAAAGATGAAGGATCATTCCGACAAGCTAGAATTTGAAGCTGCTGCTCATATTCGAAATCAAATTAGTGCATTGAAAAAGATTCAAATTAGACAACGAGTCGTTTCAACAGATCTAGTTACAGTAGATCAAGATATAATCGGATTTGCGAAAAAAGGAAAACGTGCAGGTGTACAGGTGTTTTTTATAAGAGAAGGAAGAATTATGGGGAATGAATATTTCTTGTTGAGATTCTTTAAAGATGACGATAATGAACTTTTAGTGGGATTTATCAAGCAATACTACGCTATACGAAAGACTGTGCCTAGCGAAATAATTCTTCCGCAAGTTATTGATAAAAACGAAACTCAGGTAATTCAGAAATGGATGCAAGAATATAAAAAACACCAAGTAAGCATTCGAGTAGCAGAACATGAAAATGAATTAAATCTGGTTAAATTGGCTTCCAAAAATGCACAGATACAATTAATTCAAGGAAAGACCGAAGAAGCTTCAGAAACGTCCAAGCGCGTACTTGAAGAAACAAAGAATGCATTAGAACTTCAAGCATTACCTTATAGGATAGAAGCTTTTGATATTTCAAATATTCGGGGGGAAGCATCAGCAGGTGCAATGGCAGTATTCATCGATGGAAAACCTAAAACATCGGAATATCGTCATTTTAAAATTAAAAGTGTATATCAGCAAGATGATTATGCCATGATGCAAGAAATCGTGCGTCGTCGATATAAAAGGGTTCTCAAAGAAAGAAAAACTCTGCCAAACTTAATTCTAATTGACGGTGGAAAGGGTCATTTGCATACAGCAGTTGAGGTAATCCAAGATTTAAATCTAAAAAATGTTAATATCATAGCTTTAGCAAAAGAAAATGAAGAAATCTATACTCTTAAAAAAGATGAACCAATACGTCTCCCAGAAGATAATATTGCGTTATTATTACTTAGGAATGTCAGAGATGAAGCTCATAGGTTTGCAATAAATTATCACAGAAAACTTAAAAGAAAAAGAGTCCCACATTCGGTTCTCGATGAAATTCCCGGTATCGGAAAAAAACGAAAACAAGACTTACTCACTTATTTTGGATCACTCGAAAAGATAAAGACTGCATCTATTGAAGAGTTAGAAAAAATACCATCGATTTCTAAAGCATTAGCAACATATATTTTTAAGAAATTTCAGCCCTAAGAGGAAACGAAGAACTGAACTTGCAGAAAAGTAAGAGTTAAAAAAAAAGAAAAATAAATGAAGGCTAGATTTCAATCTTAATTCTCGATAAACTCTCTCTTTAAATCAAATAACACTTTCAGGATAGAATTTTGAGATATATTCTATGCCGACGCTTGGATATAATTTGAATTCTGCTAAGTCCATCCAAAAACGATGAATTGTCGATATATCTGCTGCTTCGCCCTCAACCACTGCTATATTCACACATTGACCATAGGTGCTTGGAAATTCCCATGCTATGTAGTTTACCCTTTTATAAGCTTCCAAAATTTTTGGATGCTTACCACTTACAAACTCACCAAAGCGTTTCATTACCTCAGGTGTCCTTTCAGGTTTCCATTTCATTACAACAGAATACCTTGGCATAACTCCTCCCTCCCATTCTTTAAAATTAGAATATATCTGTATATAAGTAATATAAAAATCTATAAGTAATATAAAAATCGTAGTCGACTCTTATTCTTCTTTAAGTTCACTTAGAGTTAGTAAATGAAGTTTATTGCAGATTATAAACAAATGTATTAATACAAATCAGTTACATACATGATTACCACAAGAGCAGGGAAGAGATGATTAGCGATAATGAAAAAACTAGGAATTCTTGTTAATCCTATAGCTGGAATGGGTGGAGCCGTCGGTTTGAAAGGAACTGATGGCATAGCGACGCTAAAAAAAGCAGCAGAGATGGGGGCAAAGCCACTTTCCCCGGAAAGAGCCAAAACGTTCTTAACTGAGTTAAAACCGAATCAAAATGCAATTGAGTTGTTTACAGCTCCCGGAGAAATGGGAACAAATGAGGCACTCGAAGTCAGTTTCAAACCACGAGTCATTGGAAGAATCCAAAAAAATACAACTGCAGACGATACAAAGAATGCAATAAAGTCTATGTGTGAACAACAAGTTGATCTGATCGTGATTTGTGCTGGCGACGGAACTATGATTGATGTTCTAGAGGTTATGGATCAAAATATGCCGATTCCGATACTGGGTGTCCCCACAGGAGTCAAGATGCACAGTGCAGTGTTTGCAGTTAATCCAAAAGCGGCAGCTAAAATAACCTTGCAGTTTTTGTGGGATGAATTGCCTTTAAGAGAAGCTGAAGTCATGGACGTTGATGAAGAAGCCTATCGTCAAGGAAGACTCTCTGCCGATCTGAAAGGTTTTCTTCTGGTGCCTTACGAACCAAGCTTAATGCAAGGTGTTAAAGTCGGAAGCCCTATAACAGCTGATGAAGAATTAGATAGGGAAGCTATTGCGAAGCGTATTGTTGAAGAGATGAATCCTGAAACACTATATATTCTAAGTGCAGGTACAACAGTTACAGCTATCGCCAATGAATTAGGTTTGAAAAAAACGCTTTTGGGCGTTGATTTACTTCAAAACAAAGAGATTATTAAGCATGATGTGAACGAACAGCAGATATTAGAAATATTAAAGAAAAAAAGAGATTGTAAAATTATTGTCAGTCCTATTGGTCAGCAAGGATTTATTTTTGGTAGAGGAAACCAGCAAATAAGTGCAAAGGTAATTCGACAAGTCGGTGGATTAAAGAATGTGATTATCCTAGCTACACCATTTAAAGTATCGACTCTTGATGTTTTAAGAGTAGATACAGGTGATATTAAACTTGATAACTCTCTAAAAGGTTATGTCCGTGTAGTGACTGGTTACCACGAAACTAAAGTCATACGAGTTGAATAAAAAAAAGAGAAGTAGTATTTTGAGATTTTGTTTGTCAACGCTTCTTAAGGGTTTAGAGCGTTAATTACTTTATCAGGATAGAATTTTATAATAGCCTCGAAATCGACACAGGGTAATACTTCGTACTCCAGTAGATCCATCCAATAGCGATTAAATATCGAAAAATCCCTCATATCACCCTCAGCCACATAGACACTTGTAGTTTGACCATAGGCACTAGGAAAGTCCCATGAAATGAAATTTAACCGTTTAAAAGCGTCCATTACTGTTGGATCCTTTCCCTTTAAAAAATCTGCAAAGCGCTGTAAAACCGCTGGCGTTTGTTCAGGCTTCCATCTAGATATTGCAACAATTCTTGGCATGCAACTCCTCCCTCCAATTTTTTGTGAAATTAATTCAGTTATATAGTTATTCACTTTTATACTTTAACACTTTTGTATTAGTATGTATTAATAGAGATTTATATTAATAAATGCAATCTTATACAAATTGATAAATACAAAATGAGAGGGCTCTCTAATCAATAGATTACAGGCAACGAATGTATTGAAGAAAAAATAAAAAAGAATGAATTAATCTTTAGGATTAGTAAGCTACATCACGCTAAAGCAATGAGGCTTCATGCTTTAACCAGAAGACTCTATACTTTTTGCGGAATTTCAGATGTCATATGTCTATAGTCATTAATTCTCTTCATACCGTAGGTACACATCTACACCCCTTCCAGCAGAATGTATAAACTCCTCTCAATTCATCACCACGCTAAAGCTTCGGTGCTTTCTTGCTTAATTATTAGTAACTAACTTACATCTGTTTTTGTGTGTGATACATTTTCCAACTTAGAATTGGATTCTTTGCGGCTTTTACTTCATCAATTCGCCCTATTGCTGTATTATATGGTGTATTTAAGACAAAGTCCGTTTTATCATATGCTTCCTGCGCGATTTTTTTCATAATGTCGATAAACCGATCCATCGTCTCCTTCGGTTCTGTCTCGTTAGGTTCGATCATAAGAGCATTATCTACGATTAACGGGAAGAATATCGTTGGTGCATGAAAACCGTGATCCAATAGCCTTTTAGCTACTTCTACGGCCGAAATGTGCGTGTCATCATAGAGTGGTCTAGCTGATAAGACAGCTTCATGTTTTCGAGGCTTTGTGGGCTCGTATTTTAGGTCGTAGCCTTTTACATTCATTAGTTTTCGCATGATATAGTTTGCTGCTAAAACAGCGCTCTCTGATGCCTCTGTAAGACCTGGTGTTCCCATGGTTAAGATATAAGTAAATGCCTTGAGTAAAACGTTAAAGTTCCCATAGAACGATTTCACCTTACCTATCGAATGCGGTCGATCATAATTGAGCCAATATCTGTCATTGTTTGTATCGTACTCCACTGTGGGTAATGGAAGAAATTTTTCAAGATGCTCTTTCACTCCTACTGGTCCTGAACCTGGACCTCCACATCCATGCGGAGTTGAAAACGTTTTGTGCAGGTTAAAATGAACCACATCAAAGCCCATATCACCAGGTCTTGCCTTATTTAAAACTGCATTGAGATTTGCCCCATCGTAATATAATAAGCCTCCAACATCGTGAATCGCTTTGGCAATCTCCACAATATCTTCCTCAAAGATGCCCAATGTATTTGGGTTTGTTAACATTAGACCTGCTGTACTTTCTGAAACAACAGAATTTAATGCGTCAAGATCAACACAGCCTCTGTTATTACTCGGAATTACAATTACCTTAAATCCGTACATACCCGCAGTTGCAGGATTTGTACCATGTGCTGAGTCTGGAACGATTATTTCGCGTCTCTTGCCTAATTCTGCGTTAGATGCATGATACGCATGAATGATTGCAATACCTGCAAGTTCTCCATGGGCACCTGCTGCTGGTTGTAGAGTCACACGATTCATTCCTGCAATTTCTGCTAAGTATTTTTCAAGTCGATACATGACTTCAAGAGCACCTTGAACCGTAGATTCATCTTGATAGGGATGTATTTGAGTAAATTTCTCAAGGCTCGCAACTAGTTCGTTAATTTTTGGATTGTATTTCATGGTACAGCTACCAAGCGGATAGAAACCAAGATCTACGCCATAATTCATCTGAGATAGTCGGGTAAAATGTCGAACGACCTCAACTTCTGAAACTTCAGGGAGATCAGGCGGTTGACTTCTTTTAAGAGATTCTGGAATAAACTGCAATACATCTCCAACTTCAGCTTTAATCTCTTTGTCAATATCGGGTAAAACATGCCCTATTCGACCACTTACACTCTGTTCAAAGATCAATGGCTCAAGTTTCTTGCCATCTGGACTGTACCACGTCGCTTGTTTAAATATTCGTTCGTTGTTGCTCATTTTATAAACTCCCTCCAATCTCCTGCAATGCAGTAATTAGCTTGTCCAATTCTTTTTTAGTATGGACCTCAGTAGTGCAGCATAAAGCAGTCTCTCCGAGTTCTGGAAATTCATTTGTAAGTAGTTTTCCACCGTGAATACCTCGTGTTAAAAGGCGTTTATGGACATCTTCGATACTACCATCAAGGTTAGTTATTGTGAATTCGTTAAAATGTGCAGCATTAAATAGAGGCGCTCTAAATCCGTCAATTGCGTTAATTTTTTTCTGTAAATATTGAGCATTTGCCATACAAAGTTCACCAAGTTTTTTCATGCCTGTAGGACCCAAAGTAGACAGGTAAATTGCTGCAGTAATAGCAACTAGCGCTTCATTAGAGCAAATGTTTGAACACGCTCTTTCTCTTCGAATATGTTGTTCTCTTGCTGATAACGTCAAGCAGTAACCCCTCATTGTTCCATCTACAGTAGTAGTCATGCCAACTAATCGGCCAGGTATCGTACGAACGAATTTCTTGTCATATCTAATCGCAAAAATTCCTAATAACGGTCCACCAAAACTTGTTGGTAAACCAAGTGGTTGACCCTCGCCTATTACAATGTCAGCTCCGTAGTCACCTGGGGCTTTTAAAACGCCAAGGGACATAGGGTTTACGCCAACTACAAAGAGTGCATTATTTTTTTCGGCTATTTCTTTGATTTCTTTTACTTGCGACTCAAGAACGCCAAAATAATTTGGATTTTCAATGTAAATACCTGCAGTCTCATTAGATGCTTTTGCATCTAACTCATCAAGATAAAGCATCCCTGTCTCTTTATCGAACCCAACTTCTGTGATTTTTGCAAGAACACCTCTAGAAAACATCTCTAGAGTTGATCTTCTCTCTGGAGATATCGAACGTGGCACTATAAACTCGTTGCGTTTAGTAGCCCGCATAGCAGTCAAGGCGGCTTCTCCAAGACCACTTCCCCAGTCATATAAGCTAGCATTTGCAGCATCCATGCCAGTTAACTCACAAATTAGACTTTGATATTCAAAAAGCGCTTGTAATGACCCTTGACTAATTTCAGGTTGGTATGGGGTGTAAGCTGTATAAAATTCGGACCGCATAGCTAACTGAGGCACATGGGCAGGAATATAGTGATTCCATACACCCCCTCCAAGAAATGTTGGCATTTCATTGGCACTTACATTTTTATTTGCAATTTGTTTCAACTCTAAAAGGACTTCATATTCGGACATTGGGCCAGGCAATTCAATATCCTTTTTCAATCTAACAGCTTGAGGTATATCAGCAAATAATTCCTCGATATCTGTAACACTAATTTCTTCCATCATTTTCTTTTTAATTTCAGGCACATTTGGTAAATAAGAATGTGTAAAATCCATTGGCATCACTCCTTTGTTGAAGATACCAAAAATAGGTAATTATTTTTATTCCTAATGCTCCTCCATGAGTTTTTTGATGTACTCTGCGTAGGATTCTGCATTCATTAGGTTTGCAAGATCAGCCTCTAAGTTTGAAGGAACTATCACGATCATCCATCCCTCTCCATAAGGCCCTGTATTCACTAATTCTGGTTCATCATCAAGTCTCGTATTGAAGTCAGTTATAGCACCACTAACAGGGGCATACAAGTCTGAAACAGCTTTAACTGATTCAACTATTCCAAAAGCCTTCATCTGTTCCACAGCTACTCCTTTCTCGGGTAACTCGACGTACACAATATCTTTTAGGAGTTTTTGTGCATAATCGTCAATTCCTACGGTCACTTTATTGTTTTCTACCTTTGCCCATTCATGTTCCTTAGTGTAATACAATCCTTCTTGTATTTCATAATCGCCAACCTTCATCCAGTTTCACCTCAAATCATTTCTTTTCTCCTTCTCATCTTTAGAGAGGATGAAAAAAAGGTGGAGAAAGACGTTTAATTTACATTATCCGCTTTCGACCGTATTTCTTTATATCATAAAATGGCGGTTCCACTACACGTGCTTTTTTAGGTGCGCCACGGATAATAATATCGAATTCAGAGCCAATATCTGAGTACACTGTCTTCACAAATGCAAGTCCAATTCCAACTTTTCGAACGGGTGACATTGTTCCACTTGTGACTTCACCGATATTATGCTCGCCTACGCGAACTTCATAACCATGGCGGGGTACTCCGCCATCTAAAAGTTCAAAACGTACTATGACTTTCTCTAAGCCCTCTTCCTTTTGTTTTACTAAGGCATCTTTTCCGATAAATGTCTCTTTATTAAGATCGACCGAAAATCCTAGAGACGCTTCAAAAGGAGTAGTTCTATCAATAGCTACAGAAGGACGTTGCTCCTCCCACGCCTCAGATCCATAAAGTGTATAACCGGCCTCTATTCGCAGCGTGTCTCTTGATCCAAGTGCGGCCTCTACAATGTCAAATTCTGCGCCAGCCTCCAAAATGGCATCATATACTTTCTGTACTTTCCTTGAAGGGTGCCTTTTTGCTGGATCTGGATGATAAGACTTTGTATCCTCAATCCATACCTCCCAACCGTTTTCCCCTGTATAACCGATGTGAGAAAGCAAGACATTCTCTCCAGCAACAATTGCGGATGGTTCAATGTAATTCCACTTAAAGTTTAAGGGAACGTCTGTCAGTTTTTGCACCGTTTCTGTTGCTTTTGGCCCTTGAATACTCACTAATGCATAATCATGCGTCTTGTTTTCTATTTTGACATCAAAATCAGGTTTCGTTTTTTTAGCAAAAGAGATAATGCATTTAAACCATGCATCAAGTTTATTCACATTAACCGCATTCGTTGATAGAAAGAAATAATCATCCGCCAACTTGTAGGGCATAATGTCATCCTTCATCGCACCTCGTTCGTTGCACACACAAGAATATTGTGCTTGCTTCAGTTTAAGTTTATTCACGTCATTACTAGTAACATAATTCAAAAACTCAGCTGAATTTTCTCCACGTACAAAGAATTCCCCCATATGAGATGCATCGAAAATTCCAACGCCTTCCCTCACAGCCATATGTTCCTTAATA
>SMTZ1_10024435_pt1 | contig 12323 bp, 11 predicted proteins | sample DeeMarSWOR136_30_FD_25667 | JGI IMG/M metagenome (IMG submission 25667) | reverse complement strand
CTTTCTGGGCAGGGAATTTATTAATCGATTCGGCTTGATTGATTACAAGAGAATGTACGGCGAAACAAAGAAGCTGCTGGAAAGACTCGATTTGCACATAAATCCAAGGATTCAGGTTTCAAGTCTAAGGATTGGTCAACAGCAGATTGTTGAGATCGCACATGCCCTATCGCTGGATACCCGCATCGTGATAATGGATGAACCCACCTCGGCGATTAGCGAACACGAGATCAAGGTTCTTTTCGACCTGATACGTTCACTTAAGGCTCAAGGGGTCGCGATTGTTTATATAACCCACAAGCTCGATGAACTTTATCAAATCGCCGATTCTGTAACGGTGTTACGTGATGGAAAGCTCGTCGGTTCCAGCTCGATTGAAGATGTAACGCATGACGATATAGTTCGAATGATGGTCGGAAGAGACATAAAAGATTTTTTCGTAAAGTCCGACGTCACAAAATCAAGGGAAGTTTTTAGCGTGAGGGACATATGCCTTGCTCATCCGAGACGCCAGGGTGACTATGTTGTGGACAATGTCAGTTTTACTGTAAAATCGGGCGAAGTTCTGGGCTTATTCGGTTTGATGGGAGCCGGCCGAACCGAGTTGTTGGAGACAATTTTCGGCCTTCATCCCAAAAGATCTTCAGGACGTATCTTTTTAAATGGCCGAGAGATCGAGGTTAACTCCCCAATCGATGCGATCAATTTTGGGATAGGTTTTATCACTGAAGACAGAAAGCTGGAAGGCTTGGTTTTGCAAATGTCGGTTGCTAAAAGCATTAGTTTGGCAAGTTTGGAGCAGACAGAACGTTTCGGGTTCTTGAGTGCCACGCTTGAAAATCAGCTGGCGCAAGACTATGTTGAGCGTTTGAGGATCAAGACACAATCTATACAACAGATTGTCGAGAACTTGAGCGGTGGAAACCAGCAGAAAGTGGTAATTGCCAAGTGGCTTGCGACCAATCCACAGATTCTCCTCTTAGATGAACCGACCAGGGGGATCGATGTTAATACAAAGAACGAAATCTATAGACTAATAAGTGAACTCACTCAAGCAGGCCTTGCAATAGTTATGGTCTCTTCGGAACTACCTGAAATCATGGCTATTGCAGATCGAATCATTGTGTTATCAGAAGGAAAGCAGACAGCTGAGTTCTCACTTTCACAGGCCACGGAAGAGTTGATTATGAAGGCGGCGATTCCGAAAAGCTTTAAATTACAGTATTCTTCAAAAGTGTAAAGTGCTGGAATGCTCGAGTTAAAAGACCACAAGGAGATTTTAGTTAGATTTCAATCGCTGTTGGCTCTATTACTGATGGTCGTGATCTTCAGTTTTTGCGCAAAAGGTTTCTTCACAAAAGACAACTTCTGGCTTGTTTTAAGACAGGTCTCTGTCAACACATGTCTTTCTGTAGGTATGACTCTTGTGATCTTGACTGGGGGGATCGACTTGTCGGTCGGATCGATTCTTGCCCTTAGTGGAGCTATAATGGCCGGCTTGTTTAAGAACGGCTTAGAATTTTCAGCCTTCAATCTATTCATCGGCTTTACTTTGCTTGGAGCGGTGATGGCAGGATTGATTGTGGGTTCGTTTCTTGGATTCTTCAACGGCTTGATGATTACCCGTTTCAAGATTCCTCCTTTTGTCGCAACACTGGCGATGCTGACAATCGCCCGCGGTCTGACTGAACTCTGGACCGGGGGTGCCGCAATAACCGGTCTTGGCAAAACATTCGGATATTTGGGTACGGGCTGGTTCCTTGGTGTACCTGTCCAGGTCTGGACTTGCGCTGCGATAGTAGCGATTGTCGTGGTTGTGCTAAAGAAAACAAGGTTTGGCAGATACGTTTACGCTGTAGGAGGAAACGAGCGAGCGGCCAAACTCTCTGGTTTGAACGTTAACAGGATTAAGCTCCTTGTATATACTATGACAGGTGCCCTTTCGGCTGTGGGGGGACTTATTGTTACCTCAAAGCTGAACTCAGCCACCCCAACGGCCGGCGATGGTTATGAGCTTGACTCGATTGCTGCGGTGGTAATTGGAGGAACGTCACTGTCCGGCGGAAAAGGCTCGGTGCTTGGTACCATCTTGGGAGCTTTGATTATCGGCGTCCTAAATAGCGGACTGATAATACTCAGGGTCCCGCCTTTTTGGCAGAAGGTTATAAAGGGATTTGTGATTCTTTTAGCTGTCGCAATTGACAAGCTTAATACCAAAGAGCAGTAAAATCGGTATAAATAGGAAAAACAACGATGAATATTATGGAGAAAAAGTTATCATTCGGTCTGATTGTAGGTACCAGAGGTTTTTTTAATCCCAAACTGGCTCAAGAAGGAAGAGAGCAATTGCTGAAGAAGCTCGATTCACTTGGCTATTCTTATGTGATCCTTCCAGAGGGTGCAACTCCTAACGGAGCCATTGAGAAACTTGCTGATGCCCGGAAATGCGCCAAGTTGTTTAAGGAAAACAGAGAGCAAATTGATGGTATCATAGTAGTTCTTCCAAATTTTGGTGATGAACTGGGAGTTGTACAGTCTCTGGATTTGGCCAAACTCAACGTGCCGGTACTTGTTCAGGCCTGTAGCGATAGATTAGATGCAGTTGATGTACATAGCAGGAGGGACGCATTTTGCGGCAAATTGTCAGTATGCAATAATCTGTACCAATACGGAATTCCTTTCACCGATACATCTGAACACACTTGTGATATTGATAGTGATATATTTCAAAGAGATATCGATTTCTTTGCTCGCCTCTGTCGGGTAGTGAAAGGGCTACAGAATGCACGAATAGGTGCTATTGGTGCAAGGCCTGCTCCATTTCAGACCGTACGATTTAGTGAAAAATTATTGCAGCATTCCGGGATAACAGTTGTGCCGGTTGACCTTTCTGAAATAATCAGCAAGGCGCAGCAATTAGACAACCAGAGCCGGAAGGTACAAAACAAACTGTCTCAGATAAAAGATTATGGAAATATCCCGGATTACATAAAAGAGGAGAACATATTAAAACAGGCCCGGCTCTCTCTTGTCATTGATGATTGGATGACAGAAAACGAACTGGATGCCAGTGCGGTCCAATGCTGGACATCTATACAAGATAATTATGGCTGTTCCACCTGTTTGTCAATGAGTCTGATGGGGGAAAAGTATATGCCAAGTGCCTGCGAGGTGGATGTTGCTGGTGTGGTTTCCATGTATGCGTTATTGCTTGCTTCGGGAAACATTCCCGGTTTCCTGGATTGGAATAATAACTATGGCACGGAAAATGATAAATGCGTGTGCACCCACTGCAGCAATTTTCCGAAAAGTTTCATGGGAAATGATATTGAAATATCCAATCTCGATATATTAGGCGAGACACTGGGCAGGGAAAAGTGTTTCGGGGCCATCAAGGGACATGTTGCAGCAGGGCCTATGACTTATTTTAGAATATCAACCGATGATCCCAGGGGAAAGATCAAGGCTTATCTGGGAGAGGGTGAATTCACAGACGATCCTTTTGATATGGATGGCGGCATTGCAGTCTGTAAGATTCCCCGCCTGCGCGCCTTGCTGGCCCATTTGTGCCAAAATGGCTTTGAACACCATGTCGCCATGACACGCACACACTGTGCCGATGTCGTGCATGAGGCGATATCAAAATACATAGGATGGGACCTTTACTATCACGAATAGTATGGAGGAAACTGTGACCGACGATGAGGTCAAAATAAAATCGATTTACTACAGGAAGAAGTTGCTCAAGTACATCAAAATGGCAAACGCTGGTCATACAGGTGGAAGTCTATCCTGTGTAGATATCCTGAATGTCCTGTATAACCGCATTTTAAATGTCACACCGGAGACGTTCAACGACCCCGGGCGCGACCGTTATATCCAGAGTAAAGGCCACTCTGTAGAGGCGTTGTATGTGGTGCTGGCAGATCGCGGTTTTTTCCCGGAAGAGGAACTGGAAACCTTTTACGGTTATGGTTCTGATTATACGGGCCATCCTACGCGTAAAGTAAAAGGCATCGAGCACAACACTGGGGGGTTGGGCCATGGCCTGGCCTTTAGTGTAGGCGTAGCCCTGGCCGGCCAGTTAGATCATGCTGCTTATCGCGTGTTTACATTGCTGGGTGATGGTGAATTGGCAGAAGGTTCCAACTGGGAATCCCTAATGGCGGCCGCCCATTATCACCTGGACAATCTCTGTGTCATTGTTGACCGCAACGCCTTGCAACTCACTGGTAAAACCGAGGAGATGTGTGGGCTGGAACCACTGGCACAAAAATTGGAGGCCTTTGGTCAAGAAGTACGAATGGTTGATGGCCACAATATAACAGCGTTAACAGAGGTGTTGGGTATGCTCCCGTTTACTGCGGGTAAACCGAGTGTCGTTATCGCCAAGACCATTAAAGGCAAAGGGATTAGCTTCATGGAGAACAATCCTAAATGGCATCATGGTGTGCCTAACGACCGGCAATACGAGCAAGCACAACAGGAATTGGAAACAAGGTTGGCAGAGATAAAATCATGAGTTTTACACCGGGTGCAGAATTTGGTAAGGCTAACCAGGAGGTTGTAGCGGGAACCTTGCTGACGCTTGCACGGGAAAACAAAAACGTCCTGGTCGTAACCAGTGACTCGCGGGGCTCAGGAAAGCTAATGCCCTATGCGGCTGCAGTGCCTGACCAGCTTATTGAGGTAGGCATTGCCGAACAGAACCTGGTTGGTGTAGCCGCAGGATTAGCCTCTGCAGGAAAAACTGTCTATGCTGTGTCCATCGGCATCAGTGCCGGCGTAAGCTATGGCGCATTGGGTTCTACGCATCATGCGATTCATGATATTGCTGTGCTGCGGGCCATCAACAATATCACGATTATTGTGCCTGCAGATAACCTGGAAACGACCGAAGCCATAAAGGCCGCTGCACAGATGTCCCATCCGGTCTATATCCGTTTCGGCAAACGTCCCATGCCTCATCTGCATCCATCTGGTAGCCCTTTTGAAGTCGGCAAAGCACTCAAGATTCGTGACGGCAGAGACATCGCCTTTGTTGCCACGGGTGAAACCGTGTATCCTGCGCTAAAGGCCGCTGAAGAAATGGAACAGTCTGGTTATTCATGTCGTGTTATCAGCATGCACACGATCAAGCCCTTAGACATTGAAGCCGTGATACGGGCCGCCGAGGAGTGTCGTGCGATTGTGACTGTGGAAGAACACCGTACTGCGGGCGGATTAGGAGAAGCCTGCGCTGCGATACTCATGGAGGCGAATATGCAGGTTCCCTTCAAGATCGTAGGTATCCCGGATGAGTATACAATGACCGGAAATCAGTTGGAGATCTTTGCCCACTATGGCCTTACAGCCCCGGGACTTATCCGGACCGCTATAACTTTGTTAGAGGGTAATACAGGATAGATGAGTATGAATGAAACCTTTATCTTGGCAGTGGATCAAGGTACAAGTGCGACAAAATCAGTTGTGTTCGATACGCGCGGTCAGATTGTTGCGCAGGCTACTCAGCCCCTGAAATCCTATTTTCCTCAGCCGGGATTTGTGGAGCAGGATCCCCTGGAGATCTATCAGAATGTACTAACAGCGGTAAAGGATTGTCTTAATCAGTATCGCGAAGCGGTCTCTCATGATCTGACTAAGGTTAAGACCTGTGGCATTTCCAATCAGAGAGAGACTTTTCTTCTCTGGGACCATTCAGGTCAGCCTCTTTCCAATGCTGTTGTTTGGCAGTGTAAAAGATCAGTAGAAATCTGCAACCGCCTGAAAAAATCGGGTTTAGAAAAAGAAGTCATGAACAGAACCGGCCTGATTATCGATCCTTACTTTTCCGGAACAAAAATTATATGGCTTTATGAAAACGACCAGCGGATAAGAAATATCATTGACTCAGGAGAGGTATATTTTGGAACCATTGATGCATATTACACCAATGCTTCCCGTACTCTTTTTTTTAACATCAATGACCTCCAATGGGACAAATATCTTTTAGATAAATTCAATCTACAAAATCTCAATCTGCCCCAGCCACAACCTTCCTCGTACTCATATGGCCAATCCGATTTCGAGGGACTCTTCCCGGATAAGATAAACATATCGGCTATGATAGGCGATTCTCACGCCGCTGCTTTCGGAGAAGGTTGCTTTTCGTCTGGCACCGGCAACTATGGGCACCGGCTCTTCTATTCTCCTCAATACCGGTTCCAAGAGAATTCAATCTGAACATGGGATGGTTACCACCATTTGCTGGAGTATGCCCCATAGAGTCGATTATGCCTTAGAAGGTATAATCGTTACCTGCGGAGCCACTATTAATTGGTTACGTGATCAACTTGGGCTATTTACCGAGAATCAGCAAACCCAGAAAATCGCTGTTTCTATTGAAAATACTAATGGTGTGTATCTGGTTCCTGCTTTCAGCGGCCTCGGTGCTCCCCATTGGAAAATGGATGCCAAAGCTGCGATTTTGGGTTTGGACTTAGGTTGTGACAGGAACCATATTGTCCTCAAGGTGGACGGAGGTGTGACGGCTAATCATTTTGTTATGCAGTTTTTGGCTAATCTATTGAAAACTAATGTTATCAACATCGGCCTGGAAGAAGTCTCTGCCCTTGGTGCTGCCTGTTTAGCCGGACTTCAGCAAAATATCTTTTCTGATATCGGTCAATTAAAGAACCTCACCATTGGTAGAAAACAGTTTTCTCCCAATAAAGACACGAAGAAGGTTCATGCTTCCTACGAAGGCTGGAAAAAAGCGGTGAAACAACTTTTATAATCCGCTATGCCATAACTGCTTTGTTATAATATATGACGAAAAATAATGAAATTAATAATATGTATCAACGAAAGCGATACTTTAGAGGCAAAATGGTGCAAATAAAAGAGGGATTCACTCTAATTGAATTGCTGGTAGTAATTGCCATTATTGCCCTGTTGATGGCGATTCTCATACCAGTTCTGGGCCGGGCCAGAGACCAGGCACGAACTATCGAGTGCCGGTCGAACCTCAAGCAATACGGCATAGGAATGAGAATGTACTTGGATGATAACGACCATGATTTTCCAGATGCGTGGACCTGGCTAAAATCCGAGAGCCACGATTATGTTCGCAAAGGAGAAGAGCCGGATGGTGTATTCTGGCCTTACCTAAAGGACTTGGACGTCCACATGTGCCCCAAGTTTTCTTCGCTGGTCAAAGGAACGACTTGGGAGGATACGGCGGTCAGTTATGTCATGAATTCTTATGTGGGCAGGGGTGGTGCTATTTGGTCAAATTGGCTGGGTCCAAATGTTACCGGGGTCAAAAAAGAAACCGAAGTTTACAATCCTTCCAGAGTGGTAGTGTTTACTGAAGAGAATACTTGGACCATTGAGGGTTACAGCGATTACCCGTTTAATGACACGCATTTCACCGTCGGCAATTCGAACAGGCGAATTGATAACTACGCCACCTTCCACAATGCCCCCGGAGACCTCGACAAGGGCGGGACAAACATCGTTTTTGTGGATGGGCACGTTGAAATTCTTCCCAGGGTGAAAGATCTGGATGAGGGCTTCAAATTGGCTTGGCCCAAAAAAGGCCTGCCTTACTAATTTTGTTGGGAGTCCATATACTGGTAAGAAAAAAAACGCAAAATGGTTTTTTCTTGAGGCAAGGTGTGATATAATAGACACGCATGGAGGTGTCTCAAGCGCAGACGGAAGGTGATGCACCTCCCCCCAGCGTACTTAATGTGCATGAGAGTTACATAACGCGAGGAATACATGTATCCACACGACCGGATGCATTGCCTGAGAGTATTTCTCGGATAAAGAGTCCGCTTCGTTGTTGAGGCAGGGAAACGAATATGTTTTACTTTTTCTTAGGAGGCATATTACGTGTAGAGAATTGAACTATCTGATGTTGGCCTTGGCGGTAAGTCTGGTGTGTGTTGCACCTGCCTATGGGGACGATGTCACCTGGGATTTTGAGAACGGTAATAACCATGGTTTCACACTATGGAGCGTAAATCCCGCCACTCCTGCTTTTGATGACCCCACCACTGCGGGTGACGAGGCTTTGACGGGCGTAGGTGGGCCCAAGGGTCTGCCGGATGCAGGTGTGGTCTGGTCAATTGGCCGGCCCGATCAGTATGACGGCCAAAAACCCACCGTTAGTGAGGGCGATAAGGCTAAGGCTGATGGAACGATGGAGTACAATCAATCCGGCAAGAACCACCCCTTTACGTTTCCTGTGAACAACCGGGGCCAAGAGAGTTATCTGAATACCTATAACCTTACCGAGTGGGGTGACAATGTGCATGCGTTTGCAGACCAGGGCGTGAACCTTACTAATATGAATACGATTGGCCTTGGTCTTGGCGATAGGAACAATCCGGTGACCGGTGGTTCAGGTATGGTGTTCTTCGATGATATTCGACTTTATCGACCGGCACCGTAAGTCGGAACCAGCAGATAAAATTGCGTAGTTGGTATTACAGATTTGTCTTAAATCGGGGCCTATACCGAAAATGAAGTTATCTTGGCCGTGTACCATTATGAATGTCTTGCCAGAGTCAAGTAGAAATGAAATTGGAAGGATTTGATATGGGAAATCCCAAAAACTCAACACGCATCTTGTCTATCCTGCTTATTGCTTCTGCTGCATCGAGCTTCATCAATCCCGTTTATAGTATGAACCGTGATAAGCCGAGAATAATAGTAACCACCGATGGCGAGATCGATGACCGGTGTTCGATGGTGCGGTTTCTGATGTATGCAAACGAATGGGATATCGAAGGCATCGTTATCTGTAGCTCGAAGTTCCACTGGAAAGGCCACCGCTGGGCCGGGGAAAAATGGATCGATGAGGATATCGACCTGTACGCAAAGAGCTATGAGAATTTAAAGAAACATGATCCGGACTTCCCATCCCCTGAGGAATTGAAGAATCTGATTTACGTAGGTAATATCGACAATGTCGGTGAGATGAGCAAGGATACTCCCGGCTCCGACCTCATTGTGCAGGTACTCTTGGACGACGAGCCCGGTCCAGTCTATCTACAGGCTTGGGGGGGAACAAACACCATTGCCCGCGCACTTTGGAAGATACAGCAAGAATATCCCGACCAGACGGAAAAGGTCTCCGAGAAGGCGATCATCTATATCATTCTGGATCAGGACAAGACGTTCCGCGAATACATCCAGCCAAACTGGCCGGATCTCATGGTTCTGGGCAGTTTCCAGCAGTTTGCGACGATTGCCTACGATTGGCAAAGAATCATCCCGCACGATCAACACGAGTTCTACGACGGCAAGTGGATGAAGGAGAATATCCTTCAGAACCATGGCCCCCTGTGTGCCAGCTATGAGGCTCATAACGATGGTAGATTCAGATCCGAGGGTGACTCCCCTTCTTTTATGCACCAAATTATAGTTGGCCTTGGCAGCCTCGAACATCCTTCTTATGGCGGCTGGGGAGGACGCTTTGTGAGAGAGAAGGGTACAAAAAACGTATGGCGAGGCGCGCAGGATGACGGAAGCTGGAGTAAGCCCATCTGGCGCTGGAGTGAAGCCTTTCAAAATGATTGGGCGGCTCGCGCCGATTGGTGTGTGAAGTCCTTCGCTGAGACAAACCACAATCCTCGGGTCGTAGTTAATGGCGTTGCCGGAAAAAGCATTGTGCGGATCCAAGCTACACCAGGCTGGACCGTCAAGCTGAGTGCGGCGGGTTCGTCTGATCCGGACGGAGACAGCCTCTCCTACAATTGGTGGTACTACAAAGAACCCAGCACATACTCGGATGAAGTGAGGATAAACAATGCTGGTGCCGATGATGCAAGTTTTAAGGTTCCATACGACAGTCAAGCCAACGAATTCCATATTATTCTCACAGTAAGGGACAACGGCAGCCCAAATCTCTTCGCGTACCGCCGAGTAATCATTAAAAGTCCCGCGGTTGTAGATGAGACTCCCCCTTCGGCGCCGATCCGAGTAAGAGCTATCACTACCGGTGAAACACAAGTTAACTTGAGATGGCGGGCAGCCAGGGATGTTGAAAGCGGAATTCGCTGATATGTCATCTATCGCGATCGCATTGGAATGTTAATAAGCAAACGAATTCCGTCTCATAGGTGAGCATCTGACGGATCGGTGTGATTATATCTTGCTCGAGGGAGGATTGGTTGGTCTTTTGGGAACGACCCGTGGCTTATCAGGTCTGAACGGAGAAAAATTAGGGGCGTTTTTTTCAACGGATAGATGGACCGGCATTGTCATGTACACTGAAGGTTCATGTATCGGATTAAACTTGATCGTCGATGAGATTAAGGTAAGCTGTCTCACGGTGGTGCTCTCCCTTGGCGAGGCAGACGCCCTATCCAGACGAGTGTTCCCTTCTGGCAGTGGAGGCATGGTCTGGGTTCTATCGGCGCAAACTGACGAAAATGGTGCCGTTTCCAGGGAGTATTCGTGGGCGATCCAGTGAGCCTGATGGGCTCGTGGGACCAGTTAGAGAAATTTAAGTAATGGAGTAGGCGAAAGGAAATTGTAATGGAGTTCTAACTATCTGGATATCCTCGAGGTACAATGTTCACCCAGAAAGAAACCACCGTAGAAGCGCAAGAAATAGAGACAAACTCTTCGAGAGAGGATCTATTTACCGTAGACGACATGGATTAAAATATGATATACTTTATTGTTCTTGAAGTGACTGACTGAACAATTAGGAGATAAGCAATGACAGGACGCCGTGAGTTTCTAAGATGGATGACTACAGGGACTTTGAGTCTATGGCTTCCAAGTGCGACAAAAGCGAAGAAACAAACTAGGCGACCTAACATTCTCTGGTTAGTTGCCGAAGATATGAATCCGTGGCTGAGCTGCTACGGCGAAACATTGATTCACACTCCTACACTTGACGCAATGGCCGCTAACGGGATTCGTTTTAACCGCGCCTACGTAACGGCACCTGTCTGCTCACCCTGCCGTTCCGCGTTGATCACCGGGACGATGCAAACCACCCTCGGAATTCATAATCACCGCAGCTCCCGTTCAAACACCAAGAACCCGGCCCACAAGAACTTGGGTATGATTCATCTGCCCGTCGGCGTTAAAACACTACCCGAGCTGTTTCAGCAGGCTGGCTACGCGACCTTTAACCGAGGCAAGACAGATTACAACTTTGTCTTTGACAATGGAGCCCTTTACAGTGTGAGGGACTGGAAAGAGGCGCAGGCACGAGGCAAACCTTGGTTCGGGCAGATTCAATTGAAGGGCGGCAAGAACGGCAAGGTGGTCCTTGAGAACAAAACCCCCATCAGCCCGGAACACGTACCAGTCCCGCCGTACTACCCAGATCACCCCGATTTCCGCGAGATGATCGCAGATCACTATGCCTGTGTCCTCGGGACGGACCTGAGCGTTAAACGTATTCTGGACGAACTGGACGCCGACGGGGTGCTGGATGACACGATCGTCTTTTTCTTCTCCGACCACGGCATGCCCGGCGGATTACGGCACAAGCAGTTCTGCTACGAAGGTGGGATCCACATTCCTTTGCTGATTCGGTGGCCGAAGCATTATCCGATCACCCGGGCCGGTCTTGTTATTGACGATCTGGTCAGCAGTATTGATATTTCAGTGACCTCAATTGCCTTGGCTGGGATATCTGTCCCCTCGCATATGGAAGGGCATAACGTTTTCGCTAAAAACTACAAACCACGTGACTATGTTATCTCAGCCCGCGATCGTTGCGACTACACCATTGAACGGATACGCGCCGTAGTCAGCAAACGCTATAAATATCTGCGCAACTTCTTGACTGACCGTCCATATCTTCAGCCGCAATACCGTGACGACAGGGCCGTCATGAAGACATGGAAACAACTATATTCAGAAGGCAACTTAACTCCAGAAGCAGCGGCTTTCGCGAGCGACAAGAAACCGGCTGAAGAGTTCTATGACTTGAGAACGGACCCGCACGAAGTCAAGAATCTCGTAGATGATCCGGAATATGCGGCCGAGTTGCAACGGCATAGGGACATTCTGGAGGACTGGATGAGGGACACTGATGATAAAGGCCAGTATCCTGAAAGCACCGAGGGGCTTCTGCAGGTTATGTACAGATGGGGCGGTAAATGCGTAAATCCCGAATACAAAGCCGTCCGCAAAAAGTATGGCCACATACGTCAGTCAAGTCCATGATAATGATTCTCAATTAGTAGGCTTGTAGTTCTCACTGGCCATTGGGGCTGATCTGGGACTCTCAAACAAGCCGCCTCCCGGCTGTCGCGGGTCGGGGTGGTGTGGTTAGGTTAGGGTTGTTGTTTGGTCGTGTGGTAGGG
>SMTZ1_10023676_pt1 | contig 12323 bp, 12 predicted proteins | sample DeeMarSWOR136_30_FD_25667 | JGI IMG/M metagenome (IMG submission 25667) | reverse complement strand
AGGAGCAAGTTGAAGTGTTGGAAGAGTTCATAGAACAAAGCAAACGAAGCAGCAACAACTGCGCAGACGGTGAGCATTGCCAGCGGATAGTCAGCGAAGCAGAGCTTGGCGCCCTGTTAACTCAGGGTTGGCACGCCCATCTTGTGCTACCGAGCGGAAAGATAGTTGTGGCGAACGACTAATCTCCACGCTTCTTTTTTGTGTGCTTACTGCGAAAATGAGCAAAGAGAGAGAGACGCAAAAAGTTTGTGCGTTTTATTTAATTAATAAAGAAACAATTTAAGCTACAACTTTTTGTTGTAACTCAACAATCTTAGCCTCTATTTCTTTAACGCGAGTCTTCAAAGCACGTAAAACCCTCAAGTCGTATTCGTGCTTAACAGTCTCACCGACGGCTGGCTTATATTCGCCCGTCTCTTTATCCCAAACTTCGCCGTCCTTTGTAACGTCTTTCTCATGCCATGTCCACCCGCTCTTGAAATGATCCTGATAGAATTTTGTCCACTCATCAAAAGCCGCTTCCGCTTCTTTTTCTAACCTCTCAATGTAATGCTTCGTAGAAATAACTTTAAGTTCATCCTTCATTCCACTCCCAAGCTCTTCTTGTGCTGCTATCAGATCATCAATTATTTTCCTGACTAACTCGCTCGCGTTAGGTTGCTTATTCAAATAAGCTTTCTGTGTGAGTGTCAGCGATAAAGACTGTGGATAATACTTTTGACCCGTTTTCGGACGCCCTAAAACCCGTTTTATCCGTTTCGACATGATTGGATCTTTTTTGTTAAAGAGAATCAGCAAAAAATAAACGATTATTGGGATTTATGTCGAAAGAAGCTGAAAGGAGATGAAACCTACAAGTTTGTAGTTGTTGAAAACGACAGTTTGCTTGAAGAAGCGAGGCAAATTAAGAAAGAATTAATAAAACGAATAGAAGAGCCGTGGAAAATATAGAAGGAATAAGCATAGTGTTGGAAATGTAAAGCTTGAACCTTATACACGTAGAATTGGGGTGTTTTTGGGTGGTTTTCGGGTGGTTTTCGGGGATTTTTAGCGTGGAGTGGGGCAAAGCTTTTTGTGGCGTGGCGTGTTTAGCAAATAGCGCGGGTTGATTGAAAAAGAAGTGCTTTGAACCCTCCCCCTTTTCCATTATTAAAAAACATAGACTGACAAGAGGTGAAAACTAAATGACAGACACAGCCAATAATTGGAAAATAAAAGTTAAAATTTCGAACAAAGAAGTAGAAGTCGTAGGCATGAATAGAGAATGGACACAAGAGACGTTCAAAGAGTTAGAAGCCAAATACCTTAAACAGAAAATTGAAGAAGCTGAGAAATACGCGGAGAGATAGCATCTATTAAATAGTTGCATGCGTGTTTCCAAGCTTCAAAAGCTCGCGCACTTTTTGCAGTTGTTTCCTTGCTCGGAATTACTGCGATACAGTTTTGTTAAACAAAAATTGTGAAAACTGTTGTTCCTTCGCACAAAATATACATTTATCTTTCTAATGTTAGCTAAACAGGTTTTTTTTCTGAAATTAGCGGAAAATTTTAAGGGATATTCATACATACATCATTGCTGAATTAACTTCCTTCACATACATGAAGAAAAAAAGAAGGTGAACGTTGTTTATGTTCTTTAGGCGAAGAAAAGAGCAAAAAAACCAGGCCGAGTCTTATTTTGAGGAAGGACTTGCGATCTTGGATAAAGGCATAAAGGTTACTTCTTGGGGTATTGAAAGTCAAGGAACTTCATTGAAACCCGCAGCTTTGAAGTTTGAAGCTGCAGCAGAGCTTGTCCCAAATAATGCAAAGTATCACTATTTTCATGCACTTGCTCTACGTCATAGCTTGCAGTTTAAGTCCGCAATTGAACAGTTCAAAAAGGTCTTGGAGGTTGACTCAAATCATTTTGAAGCTAGGAAAACCTTGGAGGAAAACGTTGTAGGAGATATGTGGAAAGACAGCTGGAAAGATGTTTTCTTCTACCCAAGCTGGTCTGAATCCAGCAAGTCGGTTCCTGAAAGCGTGAGGCCTCTTCTGGACCGAGAAAGGAGGTCGGGACGGATGGAAGGGCATAATGTTGTGATTCTCAGAGAAGGAGACAATAAGATTGTATCATGTTTGCACAGAGCGCCAAGAAGAGTTTGGCAGAAGCCTCTGAACCAAGATACAAAAATGAGGATAGAGTTTGTGCATTCTAAAACACCATACGGTTCAGTGGTTGCCATGTATCTGGTGATTGGAGATAATCCTTTTGACCCGTACCGAAGCGAAACCATTCTTAACCCTAACCCGCCTGCAGAGGAATTGAAGGATGTGGCCCAGACTGTGGGCAAGAATCTGCTGCGTTTGCTCTTTAGGCAAGATTATACCTACATTATCGTCATTGACGAATATGATAACGTTGTTCTGAACAAGAAATTGGCGTTCAACTCAACTATGCGGAAGAATTTTAACAATATAGATAAAGCTCTAATTGAAATCGAACGAAGGGGCGAAAAACTGAGGTTTTCAAGTTTCCAACAAGCTAGCAACTGGCATAGCAACAACTTTCCACTTGAAAAAATTAGGCTATGATTACGAGTGAATTTATTAATTCGCTGCTGAGTGGCGCTGTCTCCCGCGCACCCTTCCTTTTTTCATAAAGAATATTGGTAAGTCTATCACATTTCTATTTGATTCTCATGAAGAAAGCTACATCCAGAAGCATAAAAGAAGACTTTTTCAAAGAACGGAAAAAACCAATATTCCAGAAAACCCTGTCAGCTCTAATTCTAATTATCATTATCATGATCGTTTCTACCCTATTTTGGCATTGGGGTTATGGTGTGGGACAGACCGCTACATGGGATTTAATCTCTTTTACTGAAAATAACTTGCTTGATGTATATTCAAATAATACTCAGAAGAATCTGCAAGACTGGTTGCCAAATGAGTATATGAACTTCACTGATGGGTTGCTCTGGGAAAGTGATCTATTAGAATATACTCAAAATAGACCAAAATATGAAGATGTTATTCAGGTTTTGAACAATGGCAAAGGGGCTTGTGGAGAATTTGTCTGGGTTTTTGCTGCATTTTGTGTAGCTAATGATATTCCAGTTAGACTTTTGACTGTTGGCTACTTTAGCCCAAATGTTGTTGATCATTCATGGGCACAGGTTAATCCATCAAAGGATGGCAAAACATGGATTCATGTAGAGGTAACAGACACATGTGCGAGTCTTCAAAATGGAAAAACTATCACTGATCTCTGGAATGTGACAATTAACAACAACGCATATTATGTCAATAGATACTACAAAATGGTTCTTGCCTATGAAATGAACAAGGATGGAGAAATAGTAATAACTGATGTCACAGCTACTTTTTCCCAATCCTAATATCCAGAGCCTGATTTTGCTGAGGGAATAATAGGCTAATGATGGGAATTGAACTTACTTAGTGTGGAGATATCTCCCTCAAAATTTTCTTTTTTCCATATTGCATTAGTTACAGCGTTAAATAGCGAAATCTTGCTTATGTTTAGATCAATAAATGATTGGAATGAGACGGAATGGAAAAACAGGTGGCTGGGTATATAGATAAACAAAAATTCCCGCTGAAAGAAATTTTACAAAAAATAAGGGAAATATTCCATGAGACGCTTCCAAATTGCAAAGAAAAAATGGCATGGGGTGTTCCAACATTTGCATCTGGAAAATTTTACATCGCAGCAATGAAAAATCGTGTTCATGTGGGTTTTGCGATAGCGGGATTGAGTGTGGACGAGATAAGCTTGTTTGAGGGAAGCGGAAAAACGATGAGACACATAAAAATCCCCACTCTAGAAAGTATTGATAAAAATAGGCTTATAAAACTAATAAAAATGGTTAACGAGAAAGCAATCTGCAAAACAGGCTAATCCAATTAAAGGAAAGAATATTCTTGTGTCATTTTTCCTTTTTTTGGAAGAGCAATTCTGGAATAAGAAGGAAGCCTGACAATGACAATATAGCAACCACTGCTAAATCAGCCAACTCCAAAACAACTGTCTGGAACAAGAATTGCAAAGCAGGAGCATATATGACCACTAAAGTGGACAACACGGAAATCGATATCGCAACAAGTAATGCTTTGTTGTTTAGAAAGCCAACTCTGAATGCATGGCGTCTTTCCGATCGGCAATTCCAAATAACAACGAGTTCATAGAAACAAGCCACGGCAAACACTAATGTCCGTGCCTTATCAGGCGATCCCTGAACACTAAATCCCCACCAAAACGCAATAACCTCCACAATCAACTGGATGACGGTTGATGCAAGAATAAACATTAGATTTCCATGAAGTATTCCTTCTGTAGGACTGCGCGGAGGACGCAACATGAGGCGGATCCACACTTAAAGCCATGGCTGGTGGGCCATCAGTCACCAAATTTAACCATAAAATCATCACTGGGAGAAGCGGTAATGGTAGCCCAATCAAAGCAAAAGAACCTATAAGAAGCAACTCTGTGAAATTAAGAGCGATAAGGAATCTAACAAACTTCCTGATGTTATCATAAATTATTCTGCCGCCTCTAACTGCATTCACTATAGTTGCAAAGTTGTCATCCGCTAAAATCATGTCCGAGGCTTCTTTAGTAACGTCGGTGCCCGTAATTCCCATTGCTACTCCAATATCAGCCTGTTTTACCGCTGGCGCATCGTTCACACCATCACCAGTCATGGCAACAACATGACCCTTCAACTTCAAAACCTTGACAATCCGCAGTTTATGTTCAGGAGAAACTCTCGCAAAAACTCGGATGTTTTCAACTATTTCTTCAAATTCCTCATCACTTTTCGATTCAAGCTCTTCACCCGTGAGAGCATCCTCTTTTTTCGAAATACCCAGTTCCTTCGCAATCGTCATCGCGGTCAACTTATGATCCCCCGTTATCATTACCACCCTTATTCGAGCTTTCTCACACAGCTTAACCGCGTCTTTGGCTTCTTCACGGGGTGGATCAATCATACCCATCATGCCTACAAAAACCAAGTCTTTCTCCAAATTATCCTCATCATAACCAGAAATTTTGCTAGGCAACTTTTTGCAGGCCATACATAGAACCCGCAATCCTTGGTTTGCCATCTCCTCATTCTTTTTAAGAAGTTGGCTTCTCTGTTTCTCATCAAGCCTTTTCTTTTTCCCTGTCAAATGAATAAATCTGCAAAGTTCAAGAACCCTCTCTGGAGACCCTTTCACATACGCCACTTGGAGCCCATCCTGCGTGCTATGGACAGTTGTCATCAACCTCCTCTCAGAACTAAAAGGAATTTCAGCCACGCGAGGATACTGTTTTTTCAAATCATCAATTTTCAAACCACTTTTTGAAGCGACAACAATCAACGCTCCCTCGGTTGGATCTCCAAGAACACTCGATCCATCAATACTGGAATTATTGCAAAGGGCACCTATGCGCAACGTTATAAGAAGGTCATCATGCTGAAGGGGAGAAATGGCTGAAGCATTAACTCTAAACTCTCCCTCCAGCTTGTATCCGGTGCCAGTTACTTCAACAGTTTTTTCGTCGACAAAGATTTGACGGACAGTCATTTCACCTTTGGTTAATGTGCCTGTCTTGTCTGAACAAATGACGGTGGTTGAACCTAATGTCTCTACTGAAGCTAGTCTCCTAACAACCGCGTTTTTTTTCGAAAGCTCTCTAGCGCCCAATGCGAGAGTCACTGTTACAACCGCAGGCAACCCCTCTGGAACTGCAGAAACTGCAAGTGCAACAGAGGTTAACAGTAAGTCTATTTCAATGGTGCCAGTTCTAACTAACGAAAGGAGAATTATAATCGCTGCAGCCAGAATCACAATAACGCCAAGCTTCTTGGCGAAATCGTCAAGCTTGATTTTAAGTGGTATTTCTTCTTTTTCAACGGTCTGCACCATTTCAGAAATTCTGCCAAATTGGGTTTTTATCCCAATAGAAGTAACAATAGCTTTTCCTCTCCCGTTAACAACGTTTGTTCCAGAAAATACCATGTTCTTCATGTCAGCGATAGGGCTATCTGGAGGAAGAACTTCAGACCTTTTATTAACTGGATTAGATTCGCCGGTTAGAACCGATTCATCTATGCTTAAGTTAATAACTTCAAGTAGTCTTCCATCTGCTGGAATTCGATCTCCCGCTTCTAAAAGAATGATGTCTCCTGGAACGATTTCTCTCGCTGGGATCTGTATCTCTTTGCCTTCACGAATTACTCTTGCCTTGGGCGTGGTAAGTTTCCTTAGAGCTTCTATTGCCTTTTCTGAACGATATTCTTGAATGAAACCGATAATAGCATTTAGTATAACTATAGCGCCGATGGCGATTCCGTCAACAAATGTTTCAATTGTCAGGCGAGCGTCGTGCAAAATTTGGGCTTCATACCAACCTAGCAAAACCGAGATAATAATTGCTGCTACGAGCATAATTGTGAATGTGTTTCTAAACTGAGACAAAAAAATCTGCAGAGTTGACGTTTTTCTTCGCTCTTTTAGCTCATTATATCCAAATTCTTCCCTTTTGAGTCTAATCTTTTCAGTGCTTAAGCCTCTAGCATTTGACTCAAGGCCACGAATAACCTCATCTTTTTCTTTAGAATGCCACTGGGAATCCAATTTCCTCAAGATTTATACTAATCAAACAATAAAAAACGTTTGTCAACTTCACTAATTTCTTTGAAATAATTTCCTGCCACTTCTCCAATTCAACAAACCTGTCAAAGGACACAGACCCAGACAAATCCCAGTTTCTAATAGACTCATAGCAATGCTGAATGCACTTCCAAAAACTTCAGAAAGAATCTTTCCAGTGAAATACAGGACTATATACTCATGCTTTAAACATGTGCGAAAGAGAGCTTCAAAGATACATCAGAACCCACGGTTACTGAAGATTAGTTTCGTAACTTTCAGGCATTGGGGAAGAACAATGATTGCACAATACACAAATGAAAATGTGCTTAGAATTCAGAAAACTTCTGGGGCATAAGAACATCAGAAACACTATGAAATACATTGGTATGATCAACTTCAAAGATGACTAGTTTGAGGTAACAACTGCAACCTCAGTGGAAGAGGCAAAAAAGATCCTGTCAGCAGGGTTTAACTACATAACTGAGAAGAATGGCGTAATGCTGTTTAGAAGACCCAAACGATTTGGGGCTTTATCCACTTAACTCTTGAAAATGCCCACCAAAAGCCTTAAGCAGTAAAAGTGGCGATGTCACCCGCAAACCCAACATTTTGTTGGTTTTGTGCGACTCTGATGTACCAACCAAAGCATAAACAACCGGATATTTAAATATATCAGACAAGTGCAAAAGTTTGGTCTATGCTTGTATACTCGCGCGCGTCATGGTAATTATAAAGTTATCAGCAGGGGCGATTTTCAGAATTGGATTAGGGACTTAATAGGTGAGAATGAACTAGCAAAAAGAATAGATGACATAAAAATGTGTGAGCGGCATTTGGCGGCAGAGTTCTGCAGGACAGAAATTCTGGAGAGAGTAAATGTTCGCCTTTTTCAGTTGGAAATGAATAGGCTGGTGAGCGTAAGGAGAAAAAATACGCGTTAATTAAATGGATCTAACAGAATAAATTAGGCAGAATAAATAAGACTATATAATTAGCAAAATGAAAAACAATCATAGATCAAGCGCTAAGCCTATTGGCAACGCTAGTTTCAGAGTTGAGGTTGGATAGCTTGACACAAGCAGATGACGTTTTACTGGAGTTAAATAGAAAATTTGCTGCGTATATGAAAAGTGTTTTTCCTTTTCAATATGAGGGCAAAGTCTATCAGTTAATCAACAATTACGTTGCATCGCCTCACATGAGATGTGAAGTCTGTGGAAATTATCCAATATTTGAGGTTTCAGTTATAGAAAGCGAGGATTATCAGCAACTGCGTGTGGGAAATGATTGCTTAGATAGTCTAACAAATCGCAAAGTTTCCGTGTGGTTCAAAATCTACAGGGAGAAGCGCGAAAATGTCATAAGAAACAGAAAATATATTGATGAGCTTTCACTAATAATTGCGGCTTCTCGAAGAAATGAACTCGCCTTTCAGATAAAAGCTTGTGATTTTGAAACGCTGCGTTTAATGTTGGAGAAAATGGTTAATGGGTTGAATCCCAATCGAAGAGAGGAAAAAATAGCTGAATGCTACATAAGGAGAAAAAACAAGGCTTGAACCAGGAATCCCCCTTACTAACTGCAAACTTTCTTCAAATTTGATTGCTTTAAAACCTGAATTGATTTAAACTTTCGTTTAATTAGAATAAATGTTAGTACATTTTTGAGTATGCTAAGGGGGCTCAACACCTATCAAGTAAATCGGGTAAGGGATTATCTCCTTGAATTCTTGCAAGTCTCGCTTAACCTGCTCAAATTTGGGCTCCGTATAGGTAGGAACAATGAGTACCAACACATCCAATTTTCCTCTACCATAAGCCCATTGGCATCTGAACAGCGACCTGTGAATAGCATCAATCAATGAACTTTCAATCTCTATTCCCGTCTTTGCTTTAAAAGCATCAAGTCTATAGCTGGTTACTGGAAACAAGGACACCTCAATATCCCATCGGTTTTCATGAAAATAATATTGCAGCTGGTTATGGTCTTCTCTGGATGAAAGATGAGTGGAAGAAGCAGCTTTCAAGATAAATGAAAGTTGCCCCTTTCTATCCAGAATCTCTTCAGCTTCCCTAAAACTAAAGATCTGCAAACGCAGAGACTCTGCATATTCTTTGATTTCGTTGGTTTGTACAGTTCTGGAAATAGGAGAAACAATTGATTTTCTCAAACGGTACTTGCCCATTCCGATTCTTTCCAGGACCCTGTCCTTTTTGGGGTAAAGAGAAGAAGTGCTCTCTGGACATAAATAAGCCATAACTGTGCCAACAGTATTCAACTTCCATTTACTGGAATATTTAGAATTGATGTACTTGCTAACCTCGGATATGGATCCAGACCCACCCAGAGATGTAAGTGCTTCAACAACAGCTTCTTTCAGATTAGAAGCCTTAACCACCTCAAAACCATCCAAATAGTATTGGGGGTTCTAAGTAGAAAACTTTTTCCATAATGGTCAATTGAAATGATTAGATTTATTGATTTTGACTTCTCCAACATTCCAGAGTTAGTAGAAATAACAGGAAAAAACTGATTAAATAACTACTTCATGGTATTCCTATTTAGGTATCTTTTACGAATTGGTATGCAGTAGCCTTTATCATAATGATAGTTGTTGTCATGATTGTGGCTGGTTACTATTTACTTAGAAGCTGTTTGGGGACTACACTCAGGATGTTACATCCAAAACATAAACCTGTTGAGCTTCAAACTACATACTTGATGTCACTTTTCAGTGACTGCTCGAAACTACCTTTTCACTTCATAAACATTCCAAAAGCTAAGTGTTAACTTTAACAATAACTTAGCAATCATTGATATTTTAAATGTCCCTCTTTTTTCAGCTTGATAGTAATTCTTTGTCTTTCTTGAATGACCTCTCGCACTTCATTATGAATTTCCTCTTCAGTAATTGGAGCCACAATAATTCTTTCAGGACCTTCAGTTTTTCCTATTTCTCTCTTAGCCTTCAGAACACAGCCTTTTTCAGTAAGAACTCAAATTGCAATCTGAGAATAAGGGGTGCAAGACCACGCTTAGCTATGGGCAGCACCAGTGTACAGCCATTTTTATATTCGTGGATGTGTGGTTGCTGTGTTTTTGTTGTAGCTTCTTCTCTGAATACATCTACAACAGGCGCAAGTTGAGCTTTCACTAGTTTCATGAGCTTTCTTAACTCGCTTTTATGTGATTCTTCTAAGGCCCCTTCTTTTTTATGCATCTTCATTACTTCTTCAATAGGCTGCTGTTTCAGTTTTTCTAGTTCTGCTTTCCATTCAGCTGACACAATTTGAACCTCTAGGATTACTTGACCTTCTTGAGTTTAAGTATTTAGCTACCTTTTCACATTCACAAAAATTCCAACTAGCCCGTATGGTTTATCTGATAGGAGGTTAATTGCATAGAAAACCTGCTATTCTAAACATTGAGTAGGTGGTGAACGCTTGAAAAATATTGCTCTCGTGGCCTGGCGGTACAGGAATCAAAATTATTGAGAAAACATCTTTGGAGATTAAGCTGCTTAAGGATGGTGCACATGGAGGAGACATGGAGATTGGAGCATTGATTGCTAACAAGAAACTAGATTATCTTGTATTCTTCTGGGACCCATTAGAATCTCTGCCTCATGATGTCGATGTTAAAGCTCTTCTCAGAATGGCGGTTCTATACAATATACCAACGGCTTGTAATAGGGCAACAGCGGACTTGATAATTTCCAGCCCCATGTTCAATACCCAGTCCTGATGCAACTACTAGGCTGGAACGCCCCTCTTTATTCTTTCACATTCCAAGAAAAATTAACGATCCCTGTATCTTTTCCAGACATTGTAGGGACATTTACTCCAACAGTAACTATTGCCCTTGTAAATACAGTCTCTGCATTCAGGATTGCTAAAAATTCTGCTCTTACTCATAAAGACGCCGATAGACCAATATTCGGATGACTATTATTTCAAGGTTGCCCAACAAAAGTCCACCGCGAGGAAAAAGAATCTGCTTAGCGCGGGTGCGTGTTATATGCCTTAGCATTATAATGGGGGTTCTTAGCGCCGCAGTTTCCACAGAATTTCTGAGTTATGTCTGTAGGTTTCTTGCATTTTTCGCAATCGTACAGTAATTGCGTGCCACAATTCGTGCAGTATTTCTCCTCCATATTATCTGTTCCGCATATACACCGAACCATACTCAACAACCAGATTATTAGTATATGCTCAATTGTTTTAAGTTTTCGACAATCTATTTGGCACTGGGGAATCTTCAAGACTCAAGCCATAGTCACGCAAAGGTGGTGATGGATTAGAGTTCAGTTTCCTTCCTTCTCTTTTCTCCTTTAAGTTGATTTGCAGAACCCATCAATCCTTTCTTCTCTTGAAAAGTTATTTTGCTCAACGAATTTGTTATCTTTGCTGAGCTAAAAAAATCAAAAGAAAAATGAAACGATTAATTTTCAAACACTAATCATGATGTTGCTGTTGGAAAATTTGGCCACTCCGTCACTATACTCTCATGGCTTTCCAACTTAGGTGCAGCCTATTATCTTAATACGTCAAATCTTCCGATTCAACTTGCGGTATTTCGCCCTCTCGGAAAAAAGTTAATATCTAGTCAAAATATAATATCACATATCTTTTGTCTTCTTAACAATTGCAAACAAATCCCATGCTACATAACTCAGCCAATTACTCTCATCTCTGTCCAAGTTAGCCTCTTGCGCACTCACAGCTTTCTCTCTTGAGGTCGCATCCAAAGCTAATAATTTTGCCTTAATACGCTGTTGCATCGCATAAATATGCCCTCCACATCCTAACATAAAATAATCCCCCCATTCACCATTGCAATACTCGTAATAAAATAGAAAAGTGCTAATACCCTTTGCAGATAATTGCCCCAATAACTCTATCTATTACAACAATTACAATATGGTAAATCAAGTATTTAAGCCAACTTTTTCTACCGCGAATAGGAGAGCGCGTGTGGCTTTTTGATTAGATTTTATCCCCAACCCAACGTGGAAAGGATAAAACAATGATTTGTTTCTCTATCCTCTATTATCTATTCTACTTTTTTTAATTTTTTTAATTGGTTTCATTTTTGGTGTGGTGTGGTGGTGTTGTGGTGCGGTGCGGTGTTGTGGTGTTGTGGTAGAGAGGGGGGTAGGTAGGAGTAGAGTAGAGAGAGTGTAGATATTTAAGTAGGTGTGGAAAGTAATCGAGAGAGAAGATTAAAATTTAATCCAACCAACCTCCAAAATAAACAAAAAAGATGGTAAACGTCTATATACTGTGTATCAAGCTTTGAATTAGAAGAGATTGAATAGGAACCGTGAACAGTATAAATCAAAAAGGAAAAAGCCAAAACGAAATAGCAGGACTAGTAAAAATAGAAGGCGCGCGTTTGCAACGGCTAAAGAATGGAAAATGACTAATTCTCCAAAACTGGTTGAAGCTTTCTCCACTAAAACTGAATGGGGCAACTAGCATAATTCCAAAATTAAAAGAGAAGTAGACGCGTGCGTTCTTCAACCCTTTTGTTATGCGACAGGCCCTATACAGATGACACGTGTACTGTGTGTAAGACTCGTGCTTTGCGAGCGCGCTCGTCACTCTTTTCTTTTTGGTCTTTTGAGGTAGGCAACGGTAAACCTTCTGCCACCAGGAAGACTGACATCTTGAACG
>SMTZ1_10022503_pt1 | contig 12323 bp, 11 predicted proteins | sample DeeMarSWOR136_30_FD_25667 | JGI IMG/M metagenome (IMG submission 25667) | reverse complement strand
CGATCACCAGCCTTCAATTTTTCAACATCTCGATCGCTGATAGGTGTTTTTAGCCGAATGGGCTCAGTCATATCTGCTCCACTTTATGTAACCGACACGGCGACAGGGTGAGCCCGTGACGCGGTGATATTCATATATATCTCTCTCCCTATCCCTCCATCTCCTCATCAAAGCACGGCCTCTTTATGTCTTTGAGCATGGCATTGAATATTGACTGCGAGAGGAAAACTGGCAATATGACAGGGCATCATTAGGATATGGACGGCTAAAGAAGTCGTCCGACCTCCTAACCCCTGTGGTCCAATGCCAAGTTTATTGATCTCAGTCAAAATCTCCGACTCCAACTTTTCAAGCTCTGGGTCTGGATTTTTGCTTCCAAGGGGTCTCAACAGACTCTTCTTTGCAAGAAGAGCTGCTTGTTCTAGCGTTCCTCCAATCCCTATTCCCACGATGGTCGGCGGGCAGGGATTTGAACCTGATTCTTTGACTCTCTGAATCACAAACTTCTTTATTCCTTCAACCCCATCGGATGGGGTGAGCATCGTCACCCGGCTCATATTTTCACTGCCACCGCCTTTGGGTGCGATGGTAATCTTTACTTTATCACCAGGGGCGATCTCTGTATGGATAATGGCTGGCGTATTATCCCCTGTGTTTGCCCGGGTGAAGGGATGGCAGACTGACTTTCGGAGATATCCATCCCGGTAACCCTGACGAACTCCTTCAAAGACAGCTTCCGTCAGGTCTCCTCCGACGAGATGGACCTCCTGTCCCAATTCCATGAATACCACTGTAAAACCGGTATCTTGACAGATGGGGACTTTCTCCTCTTTTGCAATTCGAGCATTCTCCTTCAACTCTTTCAGTATCTCCACTGCCAGGGGAGATTCTTCCTTTTCCATCGCCCGATCAAAGGCCTGGAGCACATCGTTACCCAAATCGGTATTGGCCTCCATGCAAAGTTCTCTCACCTTCTCCGTGATCGACCGGACGTTAATTTCTCGCATGCTTCATCCCCATTCAAGGCTAAAGCCCTGAGTTACAAATTGCCTAGAAAATAAGGGTTTGGGCTAACTGCAAGGAGGCCCGTATCGTTAATAAAAGGCTACGGTTGTCGGCTATTAATTCTTTGTACGTAACCGTTATCGGTAACCGAAACGCCTGCCTGCCGGTAGGCAGGGGCTTCATAACCTTAACCGAAACCCAAGAACTTGATCAATTATCACTGTTCGAGCCTGTCCCGTATGAACGGGAGGTGATATTCCGTCACGAAGGGTTGTTAAGAATATGCAACTCACCCTTTAGACTTGATTTATCACAATTTCAATTCCGTAATGCTCTTCTTTACGCTCTCTGCGGACTTTCTTAGCAAGGCTTTCTCTTCCTCTGTCAATTGAAGTTCAATAATCGATTCCACACCCTTTCCTCCTAATTTTATCGGAACTCCGAAGCAGATATCTTTCAGCCCATATTCTCCTTCGAGATAGACACAGCAGGGAAGGATCCTCTTCTTGTCTTTGAGGATGGCCTCTGCCATCTGAACGGCCGCCGCAGAAGGGGCATAGAATGCGCTTCCTGTTTTCAGGAGATTGACGATCTCTCCACCGCCCTTGCGAGTGCGATCGACCAGTCGATCAATGGTCTCCTTAGGAAGGAGTTGAGAGAGCGGAATTCCGCTGACCGTGGTATACCGTGGGAGAGGAACCATCTCGTCGCCATGACCTCCCAATAGAAGGGTTTGAATATCCTCAATCGAAACACCCAATTCCATAGCAATGAATGCCTTGAACCGTGCGGTATCAAGTATTCCCGCCATTCCCATGACTCTCTGTTTTGGGAAACCACTCTTTTTAAAAGCTAGATAGGTCATCGTGTCCAAGGGATTGGTAACTAAGATGAGAACGGTATTGGGAGACTTTTCAACCACCTGGGCCACAACGGACTCAATGATCTTCTTGTTAATATCTAATAAATCCTCCCGACTCATTCCTGGCTTGCGGGGAACTCCTGAAGTGATAATGACCAGATCAGAATTCTTCGTCTCCTCAAATCCATTCGTCCCAATGACTCTTGCATCAAAACCTTCAATAGGCCCTGCTTGAAAGAGATCCAGGGCTTTTCCCTGTGGCATGCCTTCAATGATATCGACCAAAACGATATCGCCCAGTTCCTTCTCAGCAGCCCAGTGAGCAGCCGTGGCTCCTACGAACCCCGCACCAATGACTGAAATCTTCTTTCTTCCCATAACATCTCCCTCCTCTCTAAAAAGTTCAAATCAACAATAGACGATAAACGTTAAACGATGAACAAAAAGCTCGCGGCCAGGGCTCAAAGTTCATAGTTCATCGTTCATGGTACGTTGTTCATTGTTACAGTCATTTAGAATTTCGAGCTTCGGATTTGAAATAATCCATTTCATATCTATTCTTGGATTCAATTTGATAGCCTTTTAAATGAAACCCACAAGTTCTCCGAATGATCAATTCAGGCTTCAATAAAATTTCTTTCGTTGAGAACTTCCCTTCACCCCTTTCGATCTTTTCCACCAAGATCCTCACGGCAATCGCCCCCATCTCAAACTTTTTTTGACCAATGGTTGTCAGTTCAACCCCTTTCATTGAGGCAAATTCAATATCATTGAATCCGATTAGGGCAATCTCCTCAGGAACTTTTACGCCTTCTTCGAGGAGGGCCTGATAGACACCTAACGCCATATAGTCGCTGGTTGCGAAGATGGCCGTTGGAGGTTCAGCCATCTTAAGGAATTGTTTCCCCCCTTGATAACCAGATTCTTTTAGAAAATCTCCCTCCAAAAAATAATCGTTTACGAGATCTAATCCATAGGACTGCAAAGCTTTCTTACCACCTTCCACGCGTTCAAATCCAACGGAGGATTCTGAAGAGCCTCCGATTACACCTATCCGTCGATGACCGAGCCTGGTCAGGTGTTCCACAGCCAGAAACTTTCTCTTTCACAACGGGATGATAGGTCCTTCGATTGACCAAAACGATGGGAAAAGCTTCTTCTGCCAAAGCCACGATGTTGGGATCACCCATATGGGCAGAGGAGAAAATGATCCCATCCACCCCTTTGCTTCTCAGCGTATCGGTATACTGTTTTTCAGCTGAAAGATCGTGGTGGGTGCTGCAAAGAATGATGTTATACCCCAACCCTCTGGCTGTAGCCTCAATTCCTTGGGCCAATTCAATATAGAAAGGGTTGGAAATTGTTGTGATGACAAGGCCCAAGGTCTTGGTTCGTTTCATCACCAAACTTCTGGCAATGAAATCAGGTTTGTAGTTTAACTCTCTTGCGATGGAGATGATTTTTTCCTTTGTTTCATTACGGATACGAGATTTGTTATTCAGTGCCCTTGAGACGGTAGTGTGGGAGACATTGGCCATTCGGGCAATATCTTTTATGGTAATCTTCATTTTCATAATTTTGCGTTAACGATAACACAAAAATTGGTAATTTTCAACATGAGTAACAAATACTAATTAAATCAGGGGGTTATATTACAAACCTAGAAAAGTGCCTCGAAGTTAACATCTATCGAAATCGTTTGTCAAGGAAAAAATGGCAGAACCAAGAGCTGAAATCTAATAGGTATAGGTCACTCGCTATGTTTCAAGAACAATTCTTTCTTGAACGGTAATTTCGGATGGAATGCTAATCTCTATGCCAAAGAGTTTTGCCAGGCTATTTTGGGATGCAACGTAATTAATGGACTTTTTTCTCGTAGCCAGCCCAGTAGGAATCCCTTAGTCCCTTTTTGTGAATCTTTCCGGAACCGGTTCTCGGAAGGGCTTCAATGAAATCGATCGATTTCGGAGCTTTATAATGAGTCATCCTCTCTTTGCAGAACTGGATGATCTCCTGCTCAGTGGCCTTCTGGTCAGGTTTTAATACCACAATCCCTTTTACAGCCTCCCCCCATTTCTCATCAGGAACGCCAACGACAGCACACTCAAGAATCGCAGGATGCATATAAAGAATATTCTCGACTTCTGTTGAATAAACGTTTTCCCCACCGGTCAAGATCATGTCCTTCTTTCTATCGACGATTGTGACGTAACCTTCCTCATCCATCACCGCCATATCGCCTGTGTAGAGCCAACCGTCCTTGATTGATTTCGACGTCTCCTCAGGTAATTTCCAATACCCTCTCGTCACAATATCTCCTTTGACAATGATCTCCCCAACCTCTTTCTCGTCCTTTTTAATCTCCCCTCCTCGATCATTGATCACCTTCAACTCGACACCGATAAACTCTCTTCCCGTTTTCGATTTGAAACAAAGCTGGTCTTCATAGGGTAACTTTTTGAGGTGCTCTTTTAAAAGGGAGAGGGTAAGATAGGGACTGGTTTCGGTCATTCCATAGGTTTGAATATAATCACATTTGAAGGTCTCAACGATCTTCCGAACCACCTCCGGAGCAATGGGTGCTCCACCACTTAATAGAACCCTTAAACTCCGGTAATCATATTTTCCCACATCAGGATGGTTGACCATGAGAGGTGACTGCCCAAGTGGCCCAGGCATCAGCAAGATGGAAAAGCGGAGCAACATGAATCCAGACATCGCGATCCGTCAGATGAATCTCTGCAATCGTCCCCATGGCATGCGTGTAGACATTTTTGTGGGAAAGCATCACCCCTTTGGGACGACCTGTCGTACCGCTCGTATAATAGATCTGTGCGATATCTTCCCCAGTAATGGCAGGCGGAGTAATTTCGCCGGCATCTACCTTCTGTAGAATGTTTTCATAGTTTAGATCGCGAGACTCCTTTTCTCCCCTCCCCTTTCCAGTCCAGATAATCTTTTCAATCTTAGGAAGCTCTCCCCTGATCGGATCGATCTGTCCCTGGAACATCGGATCGGCAACCAATATTTTCGATTCCGAATCCTGAAGAATGAAGGCGATCTCTTTTGGAGAGAGCCGATAATTGATGGGAACAGAGATCGCACCGAGTTGAGTGATTCCGTAATAGGCTTCGAGAAAATAGTGGCAGTTAGGCATGATGATAGCGACTTTATCATCTTTTCCGGTGCCAAGCCCCCTTAGGGCATGAGAAAAGCGGTTGATCCGATTATTAAAGTTCTGATAGGTCCACCGTTCTCCACCGCAGACAATGGCTCGTTTTTCGGGAAATAGCTTGATGGCTTTTCTAAGGGTTTCGGTGAGAATCAAAGGTTTCCTCCTTCCACAAAAAAATCATATGAACGAGAGCAAAGGAAACGATCCTCGTCATGGGTGGGCAACGAAGATTAAGAATGAGAAGTCAGAATAGCCAGAACATAAAATACATTTCACGAAAAGACCAAAAAAATCTAACTGGACCGTCCAGAAAAACAACTAGGATTGCAGTCAAGACAGGGTTCAGATGATTATGCCATTGACCCCGCTTTATTCATCTCTTCTACGTTTATCTTATTCGGCAGGATAGATTAACGTTCAGGTCCCCCTTCTGACAAACTTGCTGCTCTCCTCCCAATCAATGGGATGGGCAGGACCATAAACTTTTGACTCAGTAACCCAAAACCAATTAAAGCTAACCCTATTAGATCTGTAGTCCAAGATGGATCAAGTATAGCCAGACCACCGGCAAAAAAGAGGAAGCGCTCCAGGATGGTCGTTGGCTTAATAAAATGTCCCATCACTGCGGCTTCGAGGGGAAACATCGCCAAAATAGCCAAACCTGCATGCGTGATCACATCAAAAGGAGTCCCTTTCATTAAAAAAACTGGAAAGAAAACAAAGAAAAAAGGCATGATATAACCACCGATGCCTAATCGGATCGCGATCCAGGCTAATCGAATCCAGTTAGCACCGGCAATGGCAGCAGCAGTAAAACACGCAATGCACACAGGTGGAGTCAGTCCCGACTTTATAGCAAACCAGAAAATGAACAGATGTCCTGCAAGGGGTGGCAGCCCCAATCCCTCCAACGCCGGACCTAAAACCGCTGCGGCAATCACATAAGCCGCTGTCGTGGTCATTCCCATCCCCAAGATGATGGCGCAGACCATGGTGGCGATGAGCGCAAGGAAGATATTGACTCCTGCCAAGGACATAATAATCTCTGAAATCTTAACGCCAAAGCCCGTTAAGGAGATCATGGTCACTGCCATCTGAACACAACTCATCATTACCATGAGCCAGGCGAGCGCTGTGCAGATTGCTCGATAATAGGCTGCTGTAATGATTTTGATCCGTTCCCAGGCAGCCTTGGACCCTAAGGGGCCACCAATCATCATGAATAAAACCATCGCCACAATCAAGGACCAAGCAGCACAGATCTGTGGAGGTATGTACATGAGCAGCAGAATCAGGAGCAGCCCTATGGGAATAAAAACCATCACGACCTGCTTTAGAGCAAAGACCTCGCTGAATTTGGGAATGAGCTCTAACGGCAACTTGCCTAATCCATATCGCTTGGCTTCCACATAGATTCCCGCCCATACCCCCGCATAATAGACAAGAGCTGGTATTACTGCAGCAAGCATGACGGTAAGATAGGGAATGTTGAGGAACTCTGCCATGACAAATGCACCCGCTCCCATGATGGGGGGCGTAATCTGTCCTCCTGAGGAAGCGGAGGCCTCTATCGCGCCGGCTAACTCACTTCGGTAGCCAACCTTCTTCATTGTTGGAATGGTAAAGGAGCCTGTCGTGGCTACATTGGCAACGGAGGACCCGGAGAGCATCCCAAAAAAAGCACTTGAGATTACAGAAATCTGCCCCGCACCGCCTGTCACCCGGCCACCCGTAAAGCGGGCCAAGTCCATGAAGCCTTTACCGACACCCACCGCAAATAGCACAGGTCCAAAGATGACAAAGAGGGCAATGACACGACTGGTCAAGTCAGTTAACAATCCCCAGATGCCTTCGGTCATTAGATAAAGCTGGTACAGAATTTCTGTGTGATGATAGCCAGCATGACCAAAAAAGCCGGGGATATGTTCTCCCACGAGGGCATATGCCAGAAAAAGAAGAACAAGGATAGGAATAGCTTTTCCAAGGGCACGCCTCGTCCCTTCCAGAAGAAGAACGGCTAAAACGGCACCGAACACAAGCTGATAATCTTCATAGCGTCCTACAGCTCGAGCCACCTCTTCCCAGTAAACCATGATGTAGATGCATGGAATGACAGCAATGAATAGGAAGAGCACGTCCAGCCACGATGGTGAATGTAACGTGCCGTATAGGATTTTTTCTTTTAGTGACGAAGCCTGTCCAGAGAGTCGTTTATTATCCAGCGGGTAAAGCAAGAAGACGAGGGCAAGCCCAAAAGTTAAGGAGACGCCTCCCTGAAGGAGAGGATGGAGGGCTATCGTGAGAGCGGTGTAAACCAAAAAGATTGACCAGCAGGCAACCATGACCGCAGCAATCACCTTCCAGGCTCCAGTAAGTTCTCTCATCCGCTCTCCTTTCGAACCGGAGGGGTATTTCCAAAGAAATACCCCTCCGCTCAGATCAGTGAAGACCCTGCCAGATATGGCTACTTCACAACGGTCATATTGAAAATCCCTACGCTGCCTTTGTTGCCTATGGCCTCAACTTTGTAAGTCCCAGCCGGTGTTTTAATCGGGATTCCGCTACTAACCTCGAAAGCACCACTCTTATCAGCAACAATCACATCTGCTTTTGCTGTTCCAAGACCGTGATAGACATCGCCGACCTGCATGGTCACCTCCACCTCTTCACCGGGCAGAAATTGGGAGCCCCTGATAATGATCGGCGTCCTCTCCTTAGCGCTTGCTGGAGAAATCACGAGCGTTGCTGGTCTCTCCTTTGGAGCTTTCGGGACACATGCCAAGGCAGCTATCATGAATACACAACAGATGGGGGCAATCACCTTAATTATGTGAAGAAATCTTTTATTCGCCATGAATCTATCCTCCTCTCTATTAGGTCTACATCCCTCTGCTACTTCACCTCTGGGGGAATTAATTCAGAGGGTATCTTCTGACCAGCCTCCCGATAAAATTTCACGGCTCCTGCATGAAAAGGAACCTTCAAACCGAACTTGACGGCATTACCAACCATATCATCAAATTTTCCCTGCTTCAGTGTTGCAAGAGGTGCAATCAAGCCGGCCCGGTTTTCCCACACTGCCTTGACAATTTTGTAGATGACATCGTCAGGTATTTTCTTAACGACAAAATCGCCAATCACATAAGCATAGCTGAGCTGATCAGACTTTACCGCTTTAAAGAGGCCAGCCGGTATGGTCATATCCCTGTGTAGTCCTGGCTGAGCTTTTTCAGCCTTCTCCATGAGTTCTCGGGTAACAGGGACGATCGTGATGTCCATTGCTGCTTCAATATCAAGAACCGCGGCATCCTTGAAACCGGCTTTAAACCAGCCATCCACGACACCGGCTTTCATCGCGTCAGGACTGGCTCCCAGCCCCATCAACTTGTAATCAGGTTTGACGCCAATAGCTTCTAGGAAATACTCCATGTGCCAGCCCGAGGTGGTTCCCGGATTCATGGCATAGGGTCTACCTGCAAAGCCCTCAACGGTTGTAATCCCACTCTTTTTGCTTGCAACCAAGTGAATCGGGGTAAAATAACCACCCCATAGGGTTCTCAGATCTTTGTCGGGTTTCCCCTTCCAATCCAAAATGCCCAGATAGCTCGCTGCTGCTGCTCCAGTACTTGCGGGACCAGCGTGAATGGTACCTCTCCTTAGTCTCTCTAGGTTCTCCACATAGCCGCCTGTCTCCACAACCGTTACGGTGATCTCGCCGGGATAGGCCTTGTTGATGATACCAGCCATCGCTACCGTATTGGCATAGAGACCTGAGCGGACGCTTGTCGAGCCGAACTTGAAACGGAAAACCTTAGCCTTTACGGAAAGCGGAAAGGATAAAATCATTAAAGATAAAACGAGCAGACTTGAAATCAGGACCACCCTCTTCTTTGTCATCTTTTTTTCCTCCTTTCCTGAATGAATTAAGATTGTTAGCCTGTAACTATATTCAACTACGCTCTTGATGTCAAGAACCATCCCTTCCCTTACTCTTCCTCAATCTTGGTTAAATCTTCGAATCGAATATCCATGCCCAAGATCCCTTGGATCTCTCCGGCCTCATTTCGAATGGGCCCCGAGAGCGTAATGCAGAGAGCACCTGTATGTTTTGAAGAGTAGAGGCCGGTGACATAAATTTTGCCATCTTTTAAGGGTTCGATGAACCAGGGGCGGTCCGAATAGTCCTCTCCTACCCCCACATTGGCAAATCTAGCCTGGTCCACCGGCTGACAGATAGTCCGTGTGATCTTGATTCCGTGTATGTTAACGACATAGACGTATTGCAAGTAGGGATAATCATCCACCAGAGATTGCAAGATCGGCTCCATTCGTGATGGATCCATCGATTTCATTCCGGGCTCTTCAATAACCCGCTCGATGATATGGTAAGCCATTTCCCGAGCCCTTGCCTTCAGCATATCGAACTCTGAGACAAAGATCTCGGGAAGGTACTTCCGGGTGACCTTTTCCATCTCCTGATCGGATAGGGCCGTGGTTCTCCTTTCCTCATATTGTTTGGTTACCCACCGATTGATCTTCGCCACTCCTGGGTGGGTTTTCTCGACCCGGTCATTTCCAGTCAGGGCAAAATGAGAGTTAATCCACTGGGCGATTCCTGCCAATCCTGACTTATCGCTGACCGAAATGGAGATGGGTCGGTTCAGTATTTTAGCCGTATTAAAAATATTATAGATCTCCTCGTTCTTCAAAATCCCGTCGGCATGGATTCCGGCACTCGTGGCGTTGAAGTTGGCTCCAACAAAGGGCATATTCGAAGGGATATGAACACCGATGACCCGTTCATAGTAATTTCGGATCTCCGTGATCATCGTTGTGTCCACTCCATTGTTTTGTCCCATGAGGCTGATGTATTCGATGACCAGTCCCTCAATGGCCGGGTTTCCGGTCCGCTCCCCAAAGCCTAAAAGCGTGCCGTTGGCGGCAGAACATCCATATAGCCATGCGGTGGTGGCATTGACGAAGCCTTTGTGGAAATCATTGTGGCCGTGCCATTCCAGATATTCGGAAGGGACGCCGGCATCGTCGATCATGGCTCGGATGATCTTGGGGACGCAGCGGGGAAGGGCCGCCCCTGAATAAGGCACACCGTAGCCTAAGGTATCACAGAGTCGAATTTTTACGGGAAGCTTTGCCTCTTCAGAGAGGCGCATGATATCCTGAGCAAAAGGAACGCAGAATCCGTAGATATCGGCCCGTGTGACATCCTCAAAATGGCAACGGGGGGTAATGCCGAGATCCAATGCAGCGGAGACGATCGAGAGGTACTCCCGCAATACCACCCTTCTGTTCTTTTTCAGCTTTAGAAAAATGTGGTAATCCGAAACAGAGGTGAGAATGCCCGTTTCCTTTAACCCCATTTCCTTTACCAATTTAAAATCGTCTTTGACGGCACGAATCCATCCTGTAATCTCAGGATATCGGTACCCCCTCTCCTGACACCCTTTCTCACTGTAAAGAAAGAATTCACATTGTCGGATCACCCCATTTGTGCCCCCCAGTTTGTGGAGCATGTCGTAGAGGTCCAGAATCTGCTCCACGCTATAGGGTGGCCTCGCCTGCTGTCCGTCCCGAAACGTCGTATCGGTGATGAAGATCTCTTCCGGAGGATCGATGAAAACGAATTTGTTATCGAATTCCACACGACACACCTCATCGTACGGAAAGACACTTCGATAAAGATTTGGCTCCTGGATATCCAGAAGGGGGAATTGTTCAATTATCGATTTGCCTTGGAAGGCCTTCTTCTTCCGGTTGATGGTCATATTTTCTCCTCGCTTTTAGTGAAATAGTTGCTGGCATCTTCGCTCAAGCATTAAATGAATTAATGTCAAATGCCAAAGTTCGAATCTTAAAAATAGTTTTTGACGTTCGGATTTGAATACTTAATTCCTTAAGTCTTGATCTCTTTCACCTTAATCCACAACTCATCCAGTTGCCTCGAGTCAACTCTCGACGGGGCATCGGTCATCAAACAGGTTGCCTTCTGGGTCTTTGGAAAGGCAATCACATCCCTTATCGACTCCGAATGGCTGAGGATCATATTGAGCCGGTCAAAGCCAAAAGCGATCCCACCGTGAGGTGGGGTTCCATACTGGAGCGCTTCCAAAAGAAATCCAAACCGCTCTTTAGCCTCTTCTTCTCCCATCCCCAATTTTTCGAAGACGAGGGATTGAACCTCCCTCAGGTGGTTCCGGATGCTTCCCCCTCCAATTTCATTACCATTTAGCACGAGATCATAAGCCTTGGCCTTAACCAATTCAGGGTGATCCTTCAATTTGGGGATATCCTCATCTTTCGGGGCGGTGAAAGGGTGGTGAACGGCCACGAAACGTCTTTCCGTTTCGTCGTATTCCAGAAGGGGGAAGTCGAGAATCCAGACAAACCGATATTCGTCTTCGCGAATGAGTCCGAGTTTATGACCTAAATGGAGGCGAAGGTTTGCCAAGGCCTGGTTGACGACTTTCGCCTGATCAGCAATAAAGAGCAGGAGACTCTTCTCTCCTCATCGGTTATGAATTTCTGAATCGGCGATTGCCAGCCATCCTGGCCCACTTTGGCGGAGATCAAACCTTTTGCCCCATAGTCGTAGACAAAATGGGTGAGGTCATCGATCTCCTTGCGAGAAAAAGACCCTCCTCCTTTTACGTTGAGAGCCTTAATGATTCCCCCTTTTGCCAGCGCCTCCTTGAACACCTTGAACAAAGAACCCTTCAATTCATTCGTAACATCTTTCAATTCCATTCCAAATCGTATGTCGGGCTTATCCACCCCGAACCGGTCCATCGCTTCATCATAGCTCAAACCTGGAAAAGGAAGTTCCAGCGCCACCCCCAGGACCTCTTTAAAGATATAGGCCATGAGGCCTTCCATCGTTCGTAGAATATCCCTAACTGTGACAAAAGACATCTCCACATCGATCTGTGTGAATTCTGGCTGTCGATCGGACCGGAGGTCTTCGTCTCGAAAGCACCGAACAATTTGAAAATACCGATCAAACCCTGCGACCATCAGGATCTGCTTAAAAAGTTGAGGAGACTGCGGCAGTGCATAAAAATGACCGGGGTTGACTCGACTGGGAACGAGATAGTCCCTTGCCCCCTCCGGAGTGCTCTTGGTCAGCACGGGTGTCTCGATCTCCAAAAATCCCAAGCGGTCAAAGTAATGTCGCACCTCTCTCGCCACTCGGTGTCGCAGGATCAGATTCTGTTGGAGCTTTGGCCTTCGGAGATCTAGATACCGGTATTGTAAGCGGACGCTTTC
>SMTZ1_10008454_pt1 | contig 12323 bp, 6 predicted proteins | sample DeeMarSWOR136_30_FD_25667 | JGI IMG/M metagenome (IMG submission 25667) | reverse complement strand
AACTTCACCGCTTTTTACAGGGGTATCAATACTTTAGTTGCTCCTCGCTCAGAAATAATCTGGGAAGGTGCCGACGGTACACAAGTTATCGCATCAAGACTCGGTCACAGGCCAAGATATAATGTGTGGTATGTATTACAAAGACCGGCATACTGGAACGAGCAGGATGTCGGAAACAGAATGGTGTCTTGGTTCAACGGACACGGTGGGTTTAAGATGATCGATCCGCAACACCACCTTCTGGATGCTCAATACTGTCATCCGGCATTCAACTACAACAAAGAGACCGTACCAAGAAGAGCAAAACAAGCTATAGCCGAACAGGACAATGACTGGACAACCCCGCATCGCTTCTGGTCCTGCGGGCATGACTCATCCTGCCCTGACAAAAGAGAAATTGAGATGATCAAAGACGCCAATATTGCCCTTAAAGGCATCGCTGAAGTATTCCACAGCAATTTCTATGACTTTCAGGAATCAGTCTGCCGGTCTGTTTCAGATGATCTACCAACTGCCAAAGGAGAGATGAGACACTTATTTACTGAAGGCAGCACAAGCCCATTATTTGGATGGATAATTTCAGCCAGGATGGATGTCAAGCAGGACAATTTCCGCACTGAACGCGACCTAATATCTTTGGCTGAACCACTTGCAGTATTTTCCTCACTTCTTGGCTCTGCTTATCCTCAGGGCTTTATTGACAAGGCATATAACTGGCTTCTTAAAAATCACGGACACGACTCAATCGGAGGATGCAGCAGAGAGATCATCAGCGAAGATATGATCTTCAGAAGTAGACAGACAAGAGAAATATCTTCATGCGTAATGGAAAATGCCCTCAAAGAAATCACAGGCTCAATCAAAGTCGATACAGACAAACATGGCCCAGTCGCTATAGTCGCATATAATCCTGCTCCGTTTAAGCGTTCTGAAACAATGCAGGTATATCTCCAAATACCGAGAGAGTGGGAATGCGAAACAATTGAGATCGTAGATGAGGGTGGCAATAAGGTTCCATTTGCGACCATAGAAAAAGACGATCCCTTCTATCAGATAGTTCAGTCGCCTAATGACTGTGCGAATATGTTTGAGATGGTCAGATATCTTGTTGATGTATACTTTGAAGGTGTGCCGGGCATGGGGTATCGAACATTCTTCGCAAAACCTGTAGAAGAAGAAAAGCAGAGCAACAAGATTTCGATGGTCACAGCTCCACAAACCATGGAGAACGAGTATTTGTCTGTAAAAGTGAATCCAAACGGAACATTAAACCTCTATCACAAAGAAACAGGCAGAACTTTCAAAAACCAGGGATATTTTAAGGATTCCAGTGAAATTGGCAATCCATGGGAGCACCAGGCTGTTGAGAATGAGGAGGTTTTCACAACAGTGAATACCAATGCCAGAGCAAAGCTTGTTAAAGACACGGCCCTTGAAGCATCTTACAGAGTTATTATTAATTGGCAACTTCCCGAGGGCAGGACAAAGGATGACCAAAACAGAAGCAAGCATCTCAAAGATTACAGGATAATTAACACTGTCACTCTGAGAAAGGCCCAGCCTTGGATTGAGATAACAACCGAGATTGATAACAATGCAGAGGATCATTACCTGCAGGTATGCTTCGCCTCAGATATCAAAACAGACAGAGTATTTGCTCAGGGACAGTTTGATGTTCTCGAAAGGTCTCTTGAAGAGGTCGACTACTCGATATTTGATGAGGCCCCGCAACCAGAACAGCCGATGAACTCTTTTGTGGACTTAAGTGACGGCAAGGTAGGACTTGCTCTTTTAAATGAGGGACTCAAAGCATACGAAGTGCTTAACGATCCTGAAAAAACCTTATGCCTGACTCTTTTGAGATGTTTCCCGCTGCGAATCTGTGTGACCCAGGAAATGACTGATTACAGTGATATAGATAAGAGCTCACAGTGCATTGGCAGGCACAGTTTCCGTTACGCCGTTATGCCGCATAGTGGAGACTGGGCAAAGGCAAACCTGTGGAACCAATCAGAGAGATTTAATCTTGGGATGCTGGTAGCCCAGATAGCCCCTACAAGCCACGGCACTGAGCCGCTTGAAAAATCCTTCCTTGAACTTGAAAAAGAGCAACTGCACGTCAGCGCAATCAAGAAAGGTGAGGACGGCAACGGCTGGATAGTTCGCCTGTTCAATCCATTTGACAGCGTTATCACAAACAAAGTAAGGCTGAATGGAGGTCTTGCCAATCCAGACAAGACAATGTCACCTGTCGAAGCTATTCAAAATGAATACTCACTTCCTGCATCAACGAGAAGATGGACGAAGGTTAAGGAAGTAACATTAGAAGAAGTCCCGGTAAAAGATTTGCAGATTAGCAGTGACGGCTGGGTGGACTTTGAGATCAAGCCAAAGCATATTTTTACCATTGAGTTTCTGCCGTAAGACATTAAAATCGGCCAATCAGGATTAGTCTTAAATCAAGGAGAATTAATGAGCGGTCTCAACACTATCGACTATACAGTAATTCTTGTCTATTTTGGATTTCTGGTTGGTCTGGGTTTGTATCTTAGAAAGAAAGCATCTAAAAGCCTTGAAGATTATTTTCTTGGTGGACGCAAACTTCCATGGTGGGCTCTCGGCATAACGGGAATGGCTCAGTTCCTCGATATCACCGGGACAATGATCATCGTATCATTCCTCTACATGCTCGGCCCCCGCGGCTTATTCATCGAGTTTAGAGGAGGGGCAGTCCTGATCCTTACAGTGATGATGCTCTGGGCAGGCAAATGGCACCGAAGAAGCAGGTGCATCACAAACGCTGAGTGGATGGTATATCGATTCGGTGACGGATTCGGCGGGCAATTCGCTCGGACAGTCCAGGCAATAGCTGGCATCGTCTCAACTCTCGGAATGCTGGCATATCTGGTCAAAGGTGTGGGTCTGTTCCTTTCAATGTTCTTCCCATTCACTCCCTTGCAGTGCTCGCTAATCATGATCGGCGTGGCAACAATTTACACTGTTATCTCAGGTTTTTACGGCGTCGTTTATACGGACCTGTTCCAGTCGCTTATCATATTTGGTGCTGTCATCGGGATAACCACGATGGCGATATTAAAGCTGGGCAGCTCCGAGGAGCTTGTCGCCCTTTCGCAGGAAGTCACGGGCAACTCGGGATGGATCACATCGAAGCTGAGCTGGGAAACCCAGATGCCCAAAGGTTACGAGATGTACAGGCATCTGATGATCTTTGCGATGTTCTACCTGATGAGAAATATCTTTTTCGGGATGGGTTCAGGCGGCGAGCCGAAATATTTCGGGGCAAGGAACGATCGCGAATGTGGGACGCTGACTTTTCTTTGGACCTTTCTGATGATGTTCCGCTGGCCTATGATGATGGCATTTGCGATCCTTGGCCTGTTTTTGGTAAAAGATATTTTCCCCGACCAAAGCGTACTGACCCAGGCAACAGAGCTTATTAAAGCTCATTTCCCGGATGTCGAACAAAGCCGATGGGCCGACATCACCGCTGGGATAACACTAAACCCGGAAAATTATTCGCCTCAGCTTGTTGAGGGTTTAAAGGCAATACTGCAGGACGATTGGCAGAATAAAATGCAATTGCTAAGTTATGAAGGAACGGTAAATTCTGAGCGGATCCTTCCGGCGGTTATCCTTTTCAACATTCCTACCGGCTGCAGGGGATTGATCCTGATCGCACTTTTGGCAGCATCCATGTCGACGTTTGACTTCATAGTAAATATGACCGCAGGGTTCTTTACGCGTGACGTCTACCAAAGATACATCAGGCCAAAAGCAACCAACAAGGAACTGATCTACGCAACATGGATATTTATCTTTGCTCTCGTGGGCACGGGCTTTTTGTTCGGCTACAGCGTTAAAAGCATTAACGATATATGGGACTGGTTCATCATGGCGCTCGGCGGGGGACTCGTTGTCGGCATGACTCTTAGATTTTACTGGTGGCGATTCAACGGCGGAGCCTTCGCGATAGGAACCGCAATCGGAATGATCGGAGCCGTCCTGATCAGGATCTTAACTGTAAATCTTCCGGAGGATGCGCAATATATGTTCGCGGGTATCGATCTTGTCTGGTTCCTTGTCGATCCAAGGGGTCAATTCCTCCTTACGATGACAATTGGCTTTGCCGGCTCTATCTTTGGGGCATATGTCACCAAGCCTACTGACAGGAAGGTGCTGAAGCACTTCTATCAGACCACGCGCCCGTTCGGGTGGTGGAAACCTTTGAAGGATTGTCTACCCGAGGACGTGCAGCAAAGAATGAAGAAGGAGCATTTCTACGATGTGCTCTCGCTGCCATTTGCGATTGTGTGGCAGGTGACGCTCTTTTTGCTGCCTATGCAGCTTATCATTCGTTCATGGCACGCGTTCTTTGTTACGCTATCGATCTTTATTATCAGCCTGACCGGGCTGTATCTGTTCTGGTATAAACAATTACCTGAGACAAACTATGAAGAAGAATATGAGAAAACTATTTAAAGATAACAAAATGAAGCCCAACAGACGTGACTTCGTCAAATACTCTCTTGGAGGTATTCTGGCCGGAAGTACCGCCGGCGCGATGGCGGCAAAGGGATCAGCTAAAAAGGCCGCCTCCGGAAAGAAAAAGAACGTTTTATTCATAATCGTCGAAGATCTTAAAAACATAATGGGCTGTTACGGAAATCCGCTGGTCCAAACCCCGAATATCGACAGGCTGGCCCGTAAAGGTCTAAAATTTGACCGTGCTTACTGCCAGTACCCTGTATGTAACCCAAGCAGGTCTTCCTTTATGACCGGATTAAGAGTTGATACAATTGGCATTTATGACAATGTCATGCCATGGTCAACAAATCTGTCAGGATGCATAACTCTGCCAAAATTATTCAAAAAAAATGGATATTACACAGCACGCCTGAACAAGGTATTCCATGGCAGAAACAAACACGATGATGTTGAGGCGTGGAGCGAAACTTTTGATATGGGAACAAAACCCATCGGCAAAACAGGTGAAGGAAGAAATATGACCGGAGGAGAAGTCAAATGGTGTAGCTGGCTTGCCGCTGAGGGTGCCGACGAAGACCATCAGGACGGAATGTTAGCAACAAAAGCTATAGAGGTTATTAGAGAAAACAGAGATAAACCCTTCTTTGTAGCATTAGGATTTGCCAAGCCTCATGACCCATTTGATGCTCCGAAGAAATATTTTGATCTGTATCCACTGAATGAACTGATGCCACCTGTGGTTCCGGAAAACAGATCCCCCGAGGCCAAATATACGATCGCAAGTGCATGGAAGAAATCTTTTGACAAATTTACTCTACAGGATAAACGGGAATACTTAAGAGCATACTATGCTTGTGTATCCTTCATGGATGCACAGGTAGGCCGGGTACTTGATGAGTTAGACAGACAAAAACTATGGCAAGATACCGTAGTCTTGTTTGTTGGAGACCATGGTTACAATCTTGGTGAACACCACTGGTGGAATAAGAATGTTTTATTTGAAGATTCCACAAGAGTACCAATGATCGCCGTTGTAGAAGGTGAAACTAAACCTGATTCTGTATGCGATAAATTTGTTGAGCTGGTTGACCTCTACCCGACTTTCGCAGACCTTTGTGGCCTGAAAGCCCCTGATAACCTGGAAGGTATCAGTTTTAGGCCTCTACTGAGTAAGCCCGAGCAAAGATGGAAAAAAGCTGCTTTCACTCAGGTTAGAAGAGGCGGTAACCTTGACGGCATGAGCATTCGTACAAAACGCTGGCGTTATATCGAGTGGGACAATGGCAAACTCGTAGCAAGAGAACTCTATGACCACGCAAGCGATCCCGGTGAATATCGCAACCTTGCTGAAATGCCTGAATTTGCTGATGTCTGCACCGAATTGAATGACATTTTGAAAAGCGGCGCGAATAAATTTGAATGATTTTGTAAATGAAACTGAAAAAACATATTAAGGAAATTCCTAACAATGAACAGCACCGCTGAAACATTTGAGGGAAGTTCTGTACCCGGGCTTGGCCAGATCAAAGAAAACTCAGGTTTTATCAAAATTGATAATTGCAGTGATGGTTTTTATAGAACTGGTGAAAATGGAGTTGTCCGGATACTTGCAACAGGCGATAAAAAGGTCGAATTCATTGTCTTTGAAGACAAGACCCTCGCTTATGTCAAAAGCTCTATGGGATATCCCGCATATTACCCGGTTCATGATGTTAGAATCCAAAAGCCTCTAAAAGCGGTACTGATGGACCTCGATGGCACGACGGTTAGGAGCGAGGAGTTCTGGATATGGATAATACAACAGACCACAGCGTCATTACTTGACAACCCTTCATTCGAACTTGAGGACGCTGACCTGCCATTTGTGTCAGGCCATAGTGTTTCAGAACACCTGGAGCACTGTATAGAAAAATACTGTCCTGACAAAACCGTGGAAGAGGCAAGAAAGTTTTACTTTGAGCACACTCATAGAGAAATGCAGGCTATCACGGATGGCAAGGGGAAGAAAAACGCTTTTGTACCCTCGCCGGGAATAAACGATTTCCTTCTCGAACTAAAAGAAAAAGGTCTAAAGATCGGACTTGTCACTTCCGGTTTGTATGAAAAGGCCTATCCCGAAATTCTCTCAGCTTTCCAGACTCTGGATTTGGGCAGACCTGAAGACTTCTATGATGCGATCATCACTGCTGGCTTGCCTCTTCGTCAAGGCCATTGTGGAACATTGGGGGAACTTTCACCTAAACCACATCCATGGTTGTATGCCGAGGTCTGCCGGGTTGGACTGGGCCTTGATTTTGAACAGAGGCATCATGTTATAGGCATTGAAGACAGCAGTGCGGGTATTGCTTCTATCAGGCTTGCCGGATTTGCTGCGATCGGCATCAAAGATGGCAACGTTATCGAAGGCGGGGCCCTGGGTCTCTGTAACCATTTCTGCAATAACTTTGAAGAAGTTCTTAAGATTATTTTCTGAGTAATGGAAGGATACAATGAAAACATCAATTTCTAAAGCTCTACTCACAGGTCTTGCTTTTTCTGTTGGCTGTATTTCTGTGGCTGATAATAAGATAGAGAAATTTGATCTTACTTACGATCAGGTCATTGAAAGAACCATGCACCCTTTCACCGGCCAGTCTAACCCGGGAGTCGATACTTCAACTCTTCACGGAAAGGTCATGTGTGGTTATCAGGGCTGGTTCACTTGCCCTGGAGATGGTTCCGGTATGGGATGGTTCCATTGGGGAAAACCATTTGCTGCCCCTGCCGACAAATTCCAGCCAGGTGTTTGCTCTATCGACCTTTGGCCTGAAATGGATGAATATAAAGATGAAGATAAGTTCGTAACATCTTTTAAACACGCTAACGGAAGTGCCGCTTACGTCTATAGCGCTATGAGTCCGGGCGTAGCCGACCTGCACTTTAAATGGATGAAAGAATACGGCATCGATGGCGCCTTCGTCCAGAGATTCGCCGCCCAGACCTTCAAGCCCTTTGAGTTCAATAACGTTAATATCGTACTCGCTAACTGCAGAGCCGCCGCTAACAAACATGGGCGAACTTATGTTTTGATGTATGACCTCACCGGAACCACTGCTGAGCAGATAGACCATGTGATAGGCGATATCAAATTGCTCGTAGATAAAATGGGACTCGCTAAGGATCCGGCGGATAAGGCATACCTGCACCATAACGGCAAACCAGTCATTGCTATATGGGGGGTGGGTTTTAATAAGCGTGAATATGACTCGCTGGATTGCGCAAGACTTATCAAGTTCCTTAAGACAGATAAGCGATATGGCGGCTTTACTGTCATGCTCGGCATTCCCACCTATTGGCGTCAGGGGATAAATGATGCTCTCGAAGATAAAAACCTCAAACGTGTTATGAAAATGGCTGATATTGTAAGTCCATGGACAATCGGCAGGATAAGAACGATCGATGACACTTACAATCGTTCAAGACCGATGTGGTCTGAGGACATTAAATGGTGTAATGAAAACAAACTTGATTATCTCCCTGTCGTATTTCCTGGTTTCAGCTGGTACAATATGTACGGTCGGTCATTCAATCTAATTCCAAGACTAAAAGGTGATTTCCTATGGAAACAATTTCTCGCCGCCAAGAGCGTAGGCGCCAAAATGGTTTATGTTGCTATGTTTGACGAGGCCGATGAGGCAACCGCGATTTACAAATGTACGAATAACCCACCCGTAGGCCAATCAAAGTTCATTACCTATGAAGGCTTGCCAAGTGACCATTATCTTTGGCTGGCCGGCCAGGGTGGTAAGCTTATTAGAGGCGATATTCCCGTTACAGAAGAACAGCCTGATAGAAAATGACCGCGTAAAGTATAAACATTCATATCTGTCGACAAACATGTCGCTTCACGGACACCGACCGAACCGTAACAGAGCATTAATCTCTTGATTTTATAACTTCTTTACTGTAGATTACGCCGACTATGTCCGTAAAGAATAAAACTCTGCATCTTATTTGTAATGCCCACATCGACCCTGCCTGGCTTTGGGAATGGCAGGAAGGAGCGGCTGAGGCGCTATCAACGTTTCGCACGGCTGCCGAACTTTGCGAGAGCGAAGAGTTATTTGTTTTTAACCATAATGAAGTAATCCTCTATAAATGGGTGCAGAGATATGAGCCCGAGCTTTTCAAGCGGATTCAAGAGCTGGTCAAAGCCGGTAGGTGGCATATTATGGGCGGCTGGTACCTTCAGCCCGACTGCAATATGCCCAGCGGCGAATCCTTTGTTCGCCAGATTTTGTCGGGCAGGGCCTATTTTAAGAAATATTTCAATGTCACACCTACGACGGCAATAAATTTCGACCCCTTCGGACACACCCGCGGTCTTGTGCAAATACTTGCGAAGTCAGGGTACGACTCGTACCTGTTCGGTCGACCGGAGCCCAGGAATTGTCCTTTGCCTTCGGAAAATTTCATTTGGGTTGGCTATGACAACTCGGAAATATTTGCTCATCGTTTTGAGTTTCCCTACACCTCCAGAGGCGGTAAAGCGCGGGAAAAAATCGAAAAATGGCTTGAGAGTAACAAAGATAAAAAACTTGGCATGGTCTTGTGGGGCCTCGGCAATCACGGCGGCGGTCCGTCGAAAATAGACCTGCGCAATATTAATAACCTTATCGCCCGCACACAAGACTATAATATATGTCACTCCAGGCCTGAAGCTTACTTTAAGCAGCTAAAGCGCCTCAGAAACGAGTTACCAAGGCACAGTAAAGATATTAATCCCTGGGCGGTGGGCTGTTACACATCACATATTCGCATCAAACAAAAACATCGGCAGCTCGAAAATGAGATTTACAGTTTGGAGAAAATGGCCTCAGCAGCGGCTTTTCAGGGATTGATGAAGTATCCTTACGAACAAATCCAGGAGGCACTTTGTGACCTTATGACAAGCCAGTTCCACGACATTCTGCCGGGTTCTTCCATTGAAGCTGTTGAGCAAGCATCTTTAAGAATGCTTGACCATGGTCTCGAGATAGCTGCCAGAGAGAAAGCTCGTGCTTTTTTCGCCTTGGCAAGTGGGCAATCAAAAGCTCAAAAAGGCAGAATCCCTGTTTTGGTTTATAACCCCCATCCTTTCAGAGTAAAGACGCTCCTTGAGTGTGAGTTCAACCTTGCGGACATATCGGACGAGTTTACTGATGTGAAGGTCTTCCGCAAGAACAGGCTCATACCTTCCCAGGTGGAGCAGGAATCGAGCAATCTTGCCGTCGATTGGCGTAAGCGGGTGGCTTTTGTAGCTGAGCTTGAGCCGAGCCAAATGAACAGATTTGACTGTCAACCCGAAATTACCGGCAAAAAGCCTGTCTCTTCTCTAAGAGCAAAAAAGGGCAAGATTGTTTTCAAAACTAAAGACCTTGAAGTCGTTGTCAATACGAGGACAGGTTTTGTTGACAGGTACAAAGTGTGCGGCCGTGATTGTATCGGGAAAAAAGCTTTCGAGCCGATTGTAATCGGGGATATTGAAGATTCCTGGGCGAAAGAAGAAAAGAGATTCAGAGATGTCGCGGGTAGATTCAAGCTTATGGACAGACAGCAGGGCTCGAAATTTTCCGGTCTGCCTTTGGATGGGCCCGGAATGAAACTTGATTCTGTCCGCGTAATTGAAGACGGCCCTGCAAGAAGTATCATTGAAGCGTCGTCTATTTGTCAACATTACAAGCTGCCGAAATTCGGGACGGAAATTGAGGTCCAGACACGAGTTTACTGGAACGAGAAAACGCGAATGCTCAAACTCTCAGTTCCGACTATCGGAGACAATAATAAATATATCGGTCAGGTGGCGTATGGCGTTGGTGAACTTCCGCGTGACGGTGATGAAGCAGTAGCACAGAAGTGGATTGCTGTCATATCCCAGAATCGGGATTTTGCTTTAACCTGCATAAACGACAGCATATACGGGTCAGATTTTTCCAAGGACGGTCTGCGATTGACGCTGCTTCGGTCTGCTGCTTATGCCTCAGACCAGTGGCCAAACATTCCTCAGGACCGCTTTCTGCCGAGAATGGAGCAGGGCCAAAGCTCGTTCAGGTTCTGGTTTAATGGCGGTAGAGTCAGAGAAAGACTTGAGAGAATTGATCGCGAGGCTTTAGTGAAAAACGAAAAGCCCTTCGTTGTGCCGTTCTTTCCTTCAGGAAAAGGTAAGAAGCCAAATCGTTTGGCAGTTTTGAGTGATGACGTAATTCAGGTTACCGTCATCAAACGTGCTGAAAGCAACAATGACCTAATTATCAGGCTCTTTGAGCCTACAGGCAAGAGCGGAACAACCGTACTGTCTTTGCCTTTTATGAATAGAAAAATACCGGTTGCCCTGGGAGGCTTTGAGATAAGGACTTTGAGGGTCAAACTTGGAACAGGAGAAGTGATGAATACCAACCTTCTCGAAAGACCGTCGTTAAAAAAGGCTGGTGATTTGGCTCAGTAATTATTATTCGCAGTGTCTGCCCGCCTTATTCTTGAGGAAAAAAAATGCGCCATGAAAATTAGTTTGTTAGGATGCTCTTCTTATCCTCATGGCGATACATCTGTTCAATCTTCCTGTAAAGCAGTTTCTGCCAGTTTGGCTCCTTCAAATCCTTCGGGCCTACGTAACAACCGTTGAGGAAGTAAGGGACGGGGGACTTGCCGTGATGCGAAGAGCGGCAGACGTATTTTGTTAGCGTTCGCTGAGTTCTCGGAAACAGCAGATGATGTACGCAGAGATGGGTTTGTGCTTTTCGAATGGCATTGGTTTTGTGTATAATTTTGACCTCGAAGGCCTTGATTTCAAAGTAGAAAGAAACCCAATCGCGTATTATAGGGGACCAACATATGAAACGCAGAGGATTCCTCAAAAAGAGTACGATCGCCGCCAGTTCGATAACGGAAGGCAAAGTAATGGGGCGTGCTTCGGAGATAGCGGTGGATGAACTCGAAGGCGATTACCACTCCAAAAACCCCGCAAGACTTCGACAGAGAAAGTACGGCCAGACCGGTGTGAAGTTGTCAATCATCGGCTTCGGTGGGATCGTGGTGGATGGTGCGGAGCAGCAGCATGCCAATCGTGTGGTGGCTGAGGCTTTCGAAAAAGGAGTAAATTACTTTGACGTGTCACCGACTTATGGCGACGCGGAGTTGAAACTCGGCCCAGCACTGGAACCATATCGTAAAAAGGTGTTTCTGGCATGCAAGACCGGACAGCGCAGGCGAGAAGGTGCATCAGAAGAGCTGAACGAGTCGCTCAAGCGATTACATACGGATTACTTTGACCTTTATCAGCTTCACTCAATTACAGACGTTAAAAAGGATGTGGATGCTGTTTTTGCCAAAGGTGGGGCAATCGAGGTATTTCTCGAAGCAAAAAAACAGGGGCGGGTTCGTTATCTTGGTTTTTCTGCCCATTCTGAGCAAGCAGCTCTCGCTGCCATGGAGCGGTATGATTTCGATTCTGTCTTATTCCCAATTAATTTCGCCACATTCTATAAAGGCGATTTCGGCCCCAAGGTAATTGCTGCCGCAAAATCCAAAGGAATGGCAATACTGGCACTGAAGTCTCTGGCACGGCAGCAATGGCCACAGGGTGATCCATCACGCAAACAATACACGAAGTGCTGGTATCAACCTCTTAACGAACGCGAAGAGGCAAGGTTGGGGCTGTACTTTACCCTTAGCCAACCTATAACAGCTGCTGTACCACCAGGGGAAGAGTCGCTGTTTCGTATGGCTTTAGATCTGGCCTTGAATTTCAAGCCGATCTCGACACGGGATTTGGAAAAAGTCAAACAAATGGCGGAGTCTCT
>SMTZ1_10008167_pt1 | contig 12323 bp, 15 predicted proteins | sample DeeMarSWOR136_30_FD_25667 | JGI IMG/M metagenome (IMG submission 25667) | reverse complement strand
TGGGAGAAATCAGGCATTGCCCACATGTCCTCAATGTATACGAGCTCCCTTTCGGGTATGCCCATTATATTTCGGAGGAATTTGAAGTTCAGCTCTATTGTCTTGTCTTTCCAGTATTTGCCGAAAGAGTGCTGTCCGGGCATGATAAAGCTGGTGTGGTGCCTTCCTGTCACGCCCACATTGGGTATGTCCGGGAAACGCAAGCAGACTTGGGGCACTATAAGTGGGTCAGCTGGATACTCCATCACGGTATTTCCCTGGTCAATCCTCTGGAAATCCTGTATGGATGCTATGGTAAAGAACAGGTCCGGCCTCCATCTGTCCACGACAGGGTACCTGGGCACTGATTCATGGCCGTTCTGGACAAAAAATTTCTCGAAAACGCGCCAGGTTTCTATGTAGTTGAGCTTTTCCTTTGTTATGGGCTTGCCTATGAACTCATAGTTCTGGCACGGTGGGTCCGAACAGGTTTCCCTTTCAGGATCAAGTGTCCAAAAATTCTTTCCGCACTTCCTGCAGGTCTTGCGGACAAACCCCTTTTCCTTGAAAATTTCGACCTGATACTGGTTTTTCCAGTCTTTTGAGAACTTTTTCTTTAACCCTTCCTTCGACAGCATACGAAATCTAATATTATTTGGTTTAGGGGTTCAAATGTGGAAAAGAAACCTTTGCGGGTTTAACCGAAAAGACTGCTCAATCCTGCTGCGGCCTCTTCTGCTTTCTTTTCCTCTTTTTCTTCCTTCTTCTCTTCCTTCTTCTCTTCTTTGCCTTCTGAAGCAGGTGCTGCAGCTACTGGTGCGACTGCCGCGGACTTTATTGCATCTTCTATATCCACTCCCTCAAGGTTTGCGACAAGTGCCTTGATCTGGGCCTTGTCGGCAGATATGCCTGCAGCGTCTATCACTTTCTGCATATTCTGCTCGTTTATGTCTTTTCCTGCAGAGTGGAGTAGCAGAGCGCCGTAAACGTAGTTCGCCGACTTTTTCTGTTCTATTTTCTTTTCTGCCGGTTTCTGTTCCTGATTTTCTTCCTTTTTTTCCGCTGGCTTTTCCTGCTTTTCCTCTTTCTTTTTTTCTGTCATTTTTCCTCCTTAAAGATGAATGTGATTACTTATTTTCAACTTTAGTTTTTAAAGCTTCGAACTCTCTCTGGGCCTTGGCTAATACAGGGCCCACTGTATCAGAGTTGAGTATTCCCGCTTCTGTGGCAAGCGCCCTGGAATCATAACCTGCCTTGGATACGAGCAGTCTTATGTTCTCGGGTGTCGGGTAGTTTATGTTTACCGTGAGGTTAAGCACATGTGCTGCTGCTGCCTTTATATCATCAAGGTACTGCTCCGGAGGTATGAAAAGCACATCTTTCGAATAGATGTCTCCCCTTTCCCATATGGCAATGAGGTTGAGGCCTATCTCTATCGGTTCTATGCCGAGCTTTGCAAGGATGTCTGCCACATCCTTGTTTATCTCTTCGCCTTCTTTGGCGACAAGCGTATCCTGCTTGACCGCGATTTTTCCGTTTTCAACACCCGCCGGTATTTTGGCTTTCTGGAATTCGCCTATGACAGGTCCTGGCATGAGAGATGTCGGGCCTGCTGGGACAACAATGTCCCTGCTTGCTATGTCCCCGGCCTTTGCCAGTGCAGAGGATTTTGTCTGGCTGATTGTCCTTGCAATCCTGAACGGGTTCTCTGTTGTAAGCAGGAGTGCGGGCTCGTTTCTCATGTATGAAGTGAGCTGTTCCATGTTTTTTTGTCCGGATTCCTTTAGAGCGAGCGATATTAGGCGCTTTTTAATCATTCTGATTTTGGCCTTGCCGGCGAGTTTGTTCTTTATGAAAAACAGCTGCCTTGCGGGAAGTTTGTGCATGTTGATTACTCCCACAACCGGCCATTTCTTCAGCTCTTCCTTCAGTTCCTTCACGGTCTTTTTCTTTTTGTCTGACACCATACTATTTCATCTCCAGCTTGACGGGCTTGCCCATTGTAAGCTTTATGAAAACGTTCCGTATGTTTGTTCTGCCTTTAGGAAGCTTGTCCTTTATGAAATTGTACACGGCTTCAGCGTTTTTCATTACATTTTCATCAGGCATGTCCTCTGTCCCTATCGGGATTTGAATAACAGGGCTTGTTTTGAGGGTAATCCTTATCGAGCGCTTGATTAACTGTACAATGGGTTCGATGCCCTTCGGAGGGACAGGTTTGGGCATTTTTCCCCTTGGGGCAAGCACAGGACCGAGCGTCTTACCTATGAGAGGCATAAGGGGGGCTTCTGCAAGGAACCAGTCATACTCTTTGGCAAGTTTCTTTACCTTCTTTTTATCCTTTGCAAGCGGCTCTATCTCGTTTTTCCTTATCACATAATCGGCGAGCTTCTTGGCTTCTGCAAAAACAGCATCAGCGAAAATGGCAATCTTGAATTCCTTTCCCCTTCCTTCCGGGAGGGCGAACTCCACATTGAACCTGTTCTCCGGTTTCTTGAGGTCAATGCCTGACAGGGTTACTATAAGGTCCCAGGTCTGATTGAATTTTCTTTTCTTGGAACTCTTCTTCGCTTCCTGGATATTCTCTAGAATCATGCTCCTCCTACCTAAGTAGTTAAGCGGATTAATAGAATTGTGCGTTTGGGTTTTTAAAGCTTTTTGCGCCTTGTTCTTTTCGGGGTTTTGAGGTTTTTCACGGTTTTTGAAATCCTGTTAAGCTCGTTCTCAACCTCCAGCACTTTTCTCACAATCTCCCTGTATTTCTGTTCTATCTTTCCGTCAAGCTCCACCCTTTTGGTGTCCAGGTTGTGAAGCCTGAATTCGTGGGAGTCCCTGAGATTTCTGGTGAAAAGGAAGTGGTTACCCAGCAGGTGATTCACGCGCCTCATGTTTATTTCATTGTCAACCTTGTCATGGCCTAACCTGTGGTGGAGCATGTCCTCCTCCACTTTATGGAGAGCTATCACTATCAGAATAAGGGCAAGAAGAATGTCCAGAATAGGCAGGCTTCCAAGAACCGCTGTGAACATGACAGCCACGGCTGCCAGGAACAGCCCCCAAAATACCTTGTTGTAGTGTGTGATAAATATCCTCATTAAAACATGTAAAAAAGAAAACAATTTAAGACTTTTCCTCTTCCTTTTCTTCTGGTTTTGCCTCTTTTTCTTCCTTGGCTTCTTCAGCGCCCTCTTTTGCTGCCTTTTCGGGGGCGGCTCCCTCTTTGCCGGCCGCTGGCGCTGCGGCTTTCTCTGCTTCTGCCGCTGCCTTGGCCTTTTCCATTTCCTCGTATCTCTTGAGCTCCTCGGCTGTTATTTCACCCTGACCTATTGTTACGCCCATTGAACGGCAGGTTCCCTTTACCTGACTGACAAACGCTTCGGCATCAGAACCGAATTTGGACATTGCGATTTTCTTAACCTGTTCTTCGGAAAGGTCCCCGACTCTTTTTATGCCTGCTTCTCCGGAACCTTTATCGAGTTTGAGCTCCTTTTTTATGAGAGAAGCGATTGGGGGTGTTCCCACCTCTATTTCAAATTCCTTTGTTTTCTCATCGACTACGATTCTTACAGGTACCTGCATGCCCGCTAGGCTCGCTGTCTTCTTGTTTATCTCCTCTACGATCTTTCCTGTGTTCACGCCAAGCGGTCCCAGCTGCGGACCAAGCGGCGGGGCTGCTGTTGCTTTCCCCCCTTCAACAAGAACCTCAATCTTCTTCGTCATAATCCTCACTTTTCTTTTTCTTTTCTTTGCTCTTTTCCAACTCTGCGATAAGGGGGTTTTCCTCGCCCTCTTCGGGGGGTTCCGTTGGCTTTTCTTCCGGAGCGGCCTCGGGTTCTTCAACGGGCTTTGGTTCGGGGACAGGTTCTTCAGTCGGCGGTTTTTCGGGCTCGGGTGGAAGCAAATCTTCTGCCTTTTCCTCGGGTGTTTCTGGTTTTCCTTCTGCCGGCTCCTCTTCGGCTGCAGGTTCAGGCCGCGGTTCTTCAACCGGCTCGGGTTCTTCGGGCAGTGCGGCTTCAGGTTCTTTTGCTTCTTCCATGGCAGCTTCCTCTGGTTTGGCTTCTAGTTCCGGTTTTTCCTCCTCTTCCCCAAATCCTTCAAAAACGCTCGGCTCCTCTTCTTTCGGTTTTTCCTCCACGACTTCTTTGGCTTCACCCTCTTTCTTGGCTATTTTTATAACCTTGATAAATTCAGTGGCGATTGTGACAGGAATGGGGATTGTTGCTTCAAGAAGCTCGACAGTCACTTCGCGCTTTACAGGGTCAACCCTGTTTATTTTTCCCTTCTCTCCCTTGAATGGGCCTCCTATTATTTCAACAGTGTCGCCCATGCCGACCTTGACTATCTCCTTCTTCTGCTCCAGAAATTGCTGGATTTCTTCAAGTCTTACGGGTTTTTCTATAAGGCCCCTCACATGCATTACGCCGCGTATGGCTTTCTGCACTTCTCCGGGACTTCCCTCTATGAAGATGTAGCCCTTGATCTCCGCCGGGTGGAAGATTGTTTTTATCTTGAGTTTTTCCGCTTTCACTTTTGTTTCAAGCATGTCTATGACTATTGTTTCCCTTCCAGAGGTTGTGCGGACCGTATAAATCATATCTCTCACTTTAGATGCCCACCAGGACAAAACCAAGGAAAATCAAAAACCCTATGATACCTATGAGAAGCATTCCGAGTGCGCATATCTTCCCAGAGGTAACGAATTCGTCTTTTGTGGGTTTTCTGGCTATCTGCATAACCCTTCTGTATTCCTTAAGCTTTGACATGATGTCGAACATATAAACCCTTTTCTGATACTTGATATATAAGCTTTATTCCTTCAAAAACTTAGATTTCCCTATTTATAAGAAAATCCGTGAATTCCTTCATTTTCTTTTTTGCAGGCGATTCCGGAAGGAGCGGTCCGGCCTCAGACCATGCCTTTCGTACCATATTTCTGGCGAATTCCTTTGCATATGAAATCGAATCGTATTTTTTGAGTATGCCCAGGGCCTCCTTAATCAGTTTTTTGTCCCTGGTGTGCATATTGAGGATTTCAATCAGGCGCTTCCTGTCCTCTTCCGAGGCTTTTTTGAGCGTACGGATTACCATAAGCGTGCGCTTGCCCTCTGTCACATCGTCACCGAAGCCTTTCTTGGCCGCGAACTCGGTTCCGCTTGCGCTTAATATGTCATCCTGAATCTGGAAGCCCACTCCTATGGCCTCTGCCATTTTTCCGAGTTTTTCCTCCTGTTCGGGGGAGCCTCCTGAAAGCGCCACAGCCAGCCTTGCTGACAGCCTTGCGAGTGTGCCCGTCTTGTAGGCGCACATCTGGCAGTACTGCTCCTCTGTCACGCTGTCCCTTCCCTTGTGCCACCATATGTCCATGCCCTGGCCTATGTGGATATTTATCATTTCCTGGGAAAAGGCCTCGTAAGCCCTTAGCAGGGTTTGTGGGTCGAATTTTTCCCTGTTTTTGATAAAAACCAGATATGGGATGAAATACATGAAATTTCCCGCATTTATGGCTATATCAAGACCGAAAATTTTGTGGGTGCAGGGTTTCCCCCTTCTCATCTCACCCATATCCTCGACATCATCCACCATAAGTGAGCCGTTGTGGGCGAGTTCCGGGACAATCGCAAAATCGAGCGTTTTTTCCTGTTCGCCGCCAAGCACTTCTGTTATCAGCAGGAAGAGGGCGGGTCTCCATCTTTTGCCTCCCCTGTCCAGCAAATCCCAGACCGGTTTGCTTATTGACTGGTTCATGGCATCTATATCGTAGGAGAATCTTGCCTGGCCGAAGGCCCATTCCGCGAACTTGGCATCCATTTTTTCGGGGATGTACCTCTTTATAACACCGTCGATAAGTTCTGCCTTCTTCTGCAGATAATCAAGTATGCTTTCCATATCCTTTGTTTGTATATAGCCATGTCAAATTTAAAAGGCTCAAATACAATTAATCATATGGTTGCAATCAAAAATATAATGAAAAAATTTGTTATTACTGTTGACCCAAAAGTCACTGTTAAAAACGCTGCAATGACAATGACCGGAAACAGGGTCGGTTCGCTTATTATCCTGAAAAACGGCAAGCCTTCCGGTATCCTGACCAGCGAGGATGTTGTGGGCGTTGTTGCCGGTAACAAGGATCCCAAAAAAGTGAAGGTGGGAGACATTCCCCAGAGAAAGCTCATAACAGCGGCCCCTGAAGAGAGTGTGATAAACGTTTCAAGAAGGATGGTTAAAAACGGCATAAAGAGGATGCCCATTGTTGACAAGGGAAAGCTCGTGGGAATAGTCTCGGATAAGGAGATTATGACAGCAACCCCTGAGATGATGGATATTATTTCTGAAAAACTGAGAGCAAGGATAGATCGTGTTGCGCCCAGGCAGGATGTCAGGATATCGGGCATTTGCGAGGACTGCGAAACCTATTCCGACAACCTGAGAATGGTCAATGGCAGGTGGGTTTGCGAAGAGTGCGGTTAGCTTGCAGGAATAACTTCAAACGTGGTATAACTTTCTCCAGAAACATAACCTTCTTTCATGGCTGTCGAGTTTACCGTGAACGTGCCTGTTATGGCATTTCCGCCGATTCTTTTGACCCATACGAAAACACCTTTCTCATCCGTTAGGGAAGTGTTCTCTTTCGTTGTTCCGCTCGCATACGTCAGCAGGACAAAAACCTCTGCTTCTTCCACAGGGCCTGAGCCGTCTGTTACGGCTGTGATTATTGTTACGGGGTTGCCTCTCACTATCGTGGAGTTGTCTGTGGTGAGCGATACTTGAAGTGAAGGCTCTGTATTTTCAGGCTCTTCACATATTCTGGTTTCGGATGGTTTGTTCTCATACGTACCGCATGAATTGGCGTCTGTGCATGTCCGTGTTTGCTCGCTCTCCGCGCATTCTGACCAGCCGGTGCAGCTCCAGGACTCATCGCAGGCCTTGTGTTCAGAGCAGTCCGGGGTGCAGAAACTGCATGTGCCCGTCTCTTGCATGCATGCGGTTTGGCATTTCGCCCTGTAACCGTCGGGGCACTTTCTTTCGATTTTTGGACAGGAGATGTCAGCACACGGGTCCTTTGGTTCTGGCTCCTCCGGCAGGTCTGCAATTTCGTGGGGCTCGGTTTCGTTTAATATCGGCATTGATTCAATTTCCCTGGAAAGCTCCTCTATGATTTCTGTTTCATTGTCCCCTGAAAGCGACTCGTTTATGAGGCTTTCCAGCATCTCGTCCTCGAGAAGCGCCCTTTCAGAGACGTGCCCTGTTGTGCTGAGGCAGCCCGAGGCTGAAACAAGGGCAACGAATAAAAGGGTGATGAGAAGAAAGTTTTTCATACATAAAGTCTTAAAACAAATATTTAAAAATAATGCTGCGGACCCGTAGCTCAGTTGGATAGAGCACCAACCTCCTAAGTTGGGTGTCGTGCGTTCGAATCGCACCGGGTCCGTAAAAATTTAAAGCTATTTACCAATTCTCTAGTATGACCAGAATTATCGCTGTCTCATCAGGAAAGGGTGGTGTGGGAAAAACCACTGTTGTGGCCAATCTGTCAACGGCTTTGGCGCAGGCAGGTCACTCTGTCATTGCGATAGACTGCAATCTCACGACATCAAACCTCGGTCTGCATTTGGGAATACCGCTTTATCCTGTCACTTTCCAGGACGTGCTGCACAACAGGGCCAGGGTGGAGGATGCCCTGTATTATCATCACGGGGGTTTCCGCGTGATTCCTTCCTCAATTGCGCTTCACCACTCAAATCTTTCCAGGACAGAGAGGTTTTTGGACGTGTTTTATGAGCTGACAGGAAGCGCTGATTTTGTCATCATAGATTCGGCTGCAGGTCTTGGCCCGGAGGCGCTGAGCGCTGTCGAGGCAGCGGACGAGCTGATAACAGTCACAAATCCCGAGATGCCTGCCATTGTTGACGGCAGGAAAATGAGCAAAATGGCAGAGAGATTCGGCACGCATAACCTCGGTGTCATAATAAACAGGGTCGGCAACGGGAGGCACGAGGTTCCGTTGAAGGAGGTTGAGAATTTCCTTGGTGTGCCTGTTATGGGTGTTATACATGAGGATAGGGCCGTCAGTTATGCCATATCAAAGAGGGAACCTGTTGTGCTGCACAAACCCAGGGCAAAGGCCTCAAGGGAGTTCAGAAGGCTGGCTTCTTTGATTGCCCCTCCAGCACCAGCTATTCCGCATCACATGCTCTCGCCCATCCACAGGTTTTTCGGGTGGCTAAAGTAATTCGAAAATCAGCCCCAGGTCGAGCTCAAAACCCGCCACCGGTTTTTCAAGATCCCATTTTTCCAGAACAAGCGGATTTATCTCGCCTATTATGCCAGCAATCCTGTTGTTAATTATTACGCTGGCCGTTCTCCCCCGTATGAAGCTCGGATGGGAGGTGTTTTTCAGTCTGTATTTAATGCCCAGGTTTTGGAGAAGCGAGTCCAGATCGCTTGCCACTTGTTCGTAACCAGCCGTATTTCCGCTTGTTGCCATGGAAATCCTTCTCATGTCCTCTGTTTTTGTTTTTCTGTTCTGGTTGATAAGCACGGTATCGCCTATCTCAAATATTTTCTGCGGGTATTCAACATGCTTGTTCTGGGAAAGAAACTCCAGCAGTTCCGGAAGAAGCGCGTTTCTGAACACACACCAGTTCGAGGAAACTATGTTTTCTATTTCCACAACCTGCTCCTGAGGTTTGTTCATCTTCTCAAAGAGGTTCGCTTTGCTTGTGAGTATGTAGGACATTATTTCCTGCGATCCCAGACCTGTCATTATCTGGCTAACCGTGTCAGAAAATTTTTCACGGGCCGTCTGGGAGCCAACTGTGGCAAGCTGCGGCACAACAGGTTCTATCTTGTTATAGCCGTATGAAATGATTGCATCCTCTACGACATCGACCGGGTGCATGATGTCCTGCCTGTAAGCGGGATACTGCAATTCTATTGTTTTGCCTTTGAGCGCGGTTCTGTATCTCGCCTGCTCAAGGAGCCTGCAGATTTCCTTTTCATTGAGGTTTAATCCGGAAAGTTTGTTCACAAAGCCGGTCTGTACGGATGTTTTTTTCGGGGTAAGGTCGGGTGTCACCAGTTTTTTTCCTCCAGGCATATGGACTTCGACTGTTTCTATTTGGCCGCCCCTCTCAGCCAGGGCGGAAACTATCACATTCAGGGCGGGTATGAGGAATTTCAGGTTAAAGCCAGAGCACTCTATGAAGATGTCCTTTGTTTTTTCCGTCACCTTTCCGGTATAGTCGGAGTTTATTATGGGCGGCATGCTCAGGACCTCATCTGCATTGTCGATAAATATTGGGTACTCTTCGTTGTCTTCCAGGAGGTGTGCGAACTCCTTTCCTTTCGGGTGGATTTTCAGGATTTGTTTCGGTGTCATTTCCCTTGCGAATTCGAGGGGCACAAACTTTATGCCTTCTGGTTTTGTTGTTGTGAACCTTATTGGCGGGGTTATCTTGTGCAGGTCGTAAACGCCTATTGCAACCTCTTTCCTGTTTCTTCCGTATGTGCCGGCGACCTTTTCCTGGAGTTGTATCATCTGGCTGAGGATTTCCGGGGTTATGCTCAGGTTCTTGACAACAGCACAGACAGTGTAAGGTCTTATGTTTTTCAGCTTCGGGTCGATTGTGACTTTCACATCTGATTTGGCTGTTTTATAGTCTGGCAGTCCGGGCCTGCCGTACCTTCCAGCTATTTCCCTGGCAACGCCCTCCACCGACCAGAGGTCCGGCCTGTTCGTGTCTTTGATGTCTATTTTAAGCATGTCGCCTTCAATCGCATCAATCTCCCCCTTGGCAAAAAGCACGGCCTTTTCCTGGAGTTCTGTGTGGGATATTGGTCTCCCTATGAGTTTGCACAGGTCTTTGTATGAAACGTCTATTGTTGGCATTCACAACACCTTTGTCTTTCTCAGCCACTCGAGGTTCTTGGTGAAAAGGTTCCTTATGTCCTTTATTCCGAGTTTGAACATGGCCAGCCTGTCTATCCCTATGCCCCAGGCTATCACGGGCTCCTCAACCCCCAGGGGCAGTGTGAGCTCTGGCCTGAAGATTCCCGCGCCTGCGAATTCTATCCATCCCATTTCAGGGTGTTTTGCAGAGAGTTGGACAGAAGGCTCTGTGAACGGGTAATAGTCTGAATAGAATCTTATCTTTTCCGCACCCGCTATTTCAACGGCGAACTGTTTCAGTATCCCCAGCAGGTTCTTGAAAGTGAGGGTTTGGTCTATCACTATCCCCTCTGTCTGGTTGAATTCGACGCCGTGGGTGGCATCAATAACATCCGGCCTGAAGCATCTCCTTATCGTGAAGTATTTTCCGGGTATTTCCACGCCCAGGGCAAGCTGTCTGGCAGAGCAGGCTGTTGTATGCGCCCTCGGCATGAGTTGGGCCGCTTTTTTCGGGTCCCATTTGTAACCCCACCGGGAGGTCTCCCTGTTTTGGGAATTTGAGCGAGTATGTCTGGGTCCAGTCTCTGGAGGGGTGGTTCTGTGCCTGGAAGAGCGCGTCAAAATTCCAGAATTCCAGCTCGATTAGCGGGCCTTCCATTTCCCTGAATCCCAACTCCACAAGCTTTTGTCTTACATGGGAAAGGAACTGGTTGTAAGGTTGTCTCTTGCCGGGATAAAGTTTTTTTCCTCCGACTTCCACATTGTAGGGTTTCAGTTTGACATTCTTCCACATGCCTGTTTTTATGAGCTCTGGGGTGAGCGTTGTCACCTCTTTGCCTGCGAGCTTTTTTGTCTCTCTTGTCTCTTCGGTTTCTTTTTGCACGAGTTTTCTGCTGATGAGCGTTTTGAGAAGTTCGTCTGAGACCGGCTCGCCTTTTGATATTTTGGAAAGGGCTTCCTGCTCGGGGATTTTGGCGGGGTTTTTGACAAGAGCAAGGTTTTCCTTATCTATTTTCACCCAGCCTTTCTTTTTGGCCCACTGCAGAGCTATGGCAAAACTCTCCATCCTCTTCTGGACATCCTTGATGGGAATCGGTTCCTCCAGAAGTTTGAGCAGATTCACCTCAGGTAGGCTGTTTTTGAGATAGTCCCGGCCTTCTTCAGTGAGTTTGTACATGTCCCTCATACATATATATAAGTTAGTTAATAATATGCAATTTGGGATTGAAAATATAAATGGCGCGGGTGAATAATTTCACATGGGACTATTTTACAACAGCATTGGTGTGAATCTTCCTAAGAATATCATACAGTATTTGCTGGGCACCGTGTTATACCTTGTACTCATAGGGCCTTTTGATATTGTGCCTGCTATTTTGGGCATGATCGGTTTTGTTTTGGTCTATTCCTCTGTGTATCTGTTTAATGATTTGATGGATGTGAAGGAAGACAAAAAAAAGGCGGACAAAAAGGAGTGGAAGATCATAGCGTACGGCAAGATGGGCACTGAAACCGCCATAAGCATGATGTTCCTGCTTATTGTAATCGGCTTCTTCATCTCAGCCTTTGTGAGCACCTGGTTCGTGATGCTGATGGTGGCCCTTTTGTTCCTTAACCTGCTGCACTCTTCAAGTTTTACAAGGTTCAAGAAAAACCTTTACAAGACCTCGGTTAACATGACAATCATACAGTTTATCAAGTATTCGTGCGGATGGTTTGCCCTGACCACGAACATATCCCAGTTCCCGTTCTGGTTGGTTCTGTCTTTTGCGCTGGTCTATAATATATGCTACCTGGCATACAAGATTGATTTCAAGAGGGCTCACATAAAGATGGAGAAGGCGCTGTTTGTTGTTATGGGCATAGTGTTCTTTTTTTCGTATTTTTATTCGATGTTTGTTTACAATTTCCCGCTGGCGCTTCTTGTAATCATGGTTTTTGTCATAGTGGTCAGCCTTGCTCTCAAGAACAGCAACATAAAGATACACAGCATGAGAAACAGGGTGTTCATGGAGTATGTCACGCTGCCAATTATCATACTTGCATTCCTTCTCCTTATGAATCCTGTGGTGGCTGGAATAAACAGTGATATGTCCACGACACTTGTAAATTACACCGACGACATAACGTGCTCCATTCCCGAGGATGTTGTGAATTCATTGGATACCCTGAAAAGCAACCTGGAAAAGTACGAGACACTTGATGACATAAAGCTGGATATCGAGAACGTTATCAGCTCTGTTAGGCCCGCCTGAACAATATAAATCCGGCTTCAAAGTAATTTTATGGACAAAATAGACTATGAATTTGTGTCATGGGAAACGGCACATGAGCATTCAAGGAGGCTTTCCGAAATTGTAATCGGTTCCGGATTTAAGCCTGACATAATTGTCGGTCTTGCGAGGGGTGGATGGGTTCCGGCAAGGAATGTGTGCGATTTTCTGGGAGTGAAGGA
>SMTZ1_10005903_pt1 | contig 12323 bp, 7 predicted proteins | sample DeeMarSWOR136_30_FD_25667 | JGI IMG/M metagenome (IMG submission 25667) | reverse complement strand
CCATCCAATAAATAATTTGCAGTGAGACCTTTCATGTCCAATAGGGCAATTTCCAGCTCTTCAGCCGATTTAAGGCTGGCAACATTTTCAACTAATATGCGAGAGGTATTCTTTTGCATTCGGTTGGTATAGAAAGCGGTAAATATCCCGACTACGACGAGCAGTGTGCTCATCAACAAAAATCCAGCGACCATGCGGGGGCGGAGGCGTAGTTTCAATTAATTGCTCCTGAAGAATTTAAAGGAGAGGTTAGCTATTTGAAATGGACTATGTTTTTAACAGAAAATCGAAATCTAATTGTTCATCTTTTGTAAATAACTTACGATAAAAAAAATATAAAATCGTTATGCTGGATATGGTCACCGAAGTACTAAGCATATACATAATAATAACTTGATACCGCACTGACTGTTCTGGAGTTACACCACCAATGATCTGCCCGGTCATCATTCCGGGTGGTTACACAATTCCTACGATCATCTTCTCTAATTTGCTGTTATTTTACCTTACTTTTTTTGTTTCCAGCTATTTTTAAGCGATATTTCAATGTCATGGGCTTCACTATTCACTATCTTCTGGATTCTCCTCTGTTTTCTTTTTATCCTTATTATTTGTCCGATCCTGGTTTTTCAACTGCTCGGCCATTTCGTCTAACCGATTTTCAATTGCCCAAAAGACCGTTCCTTTTGGAAACTTTCCATTCGACTGTCTTTTCCCTGCTTTTTTACCTGTTAAAATTTCAATTCCTTCCTCAACCGTTGTTACTGAATATATATGGAATTTCCGTTCTCTCACCGCTTTTATCACATCGTCATTCAACATTAAATTTTTAATATTTGTTTTTGGGATAATTACGCCCTGGTCACCAGTCAATCTTTTTGCTTTACATACGTTAAAATATCCCTCTATTTTTTCGGTAACACTCCCGATTGGTTGTATCTCACCTGATTGATTGACTGAACCGGTAACAGCTATTCCCTGCTTTATTGGAAATCCTGAGAGACTTGAAAGTAGGGCATACAATTCTGTGGAAGAAGCACTGTCTCCATCAATACCTTCATAACTCTGTTCAAATGTAATACTGGCAGACATCGAAATCTGTCTTTCCTGTCCAAATTTTCCATTCAGATATCCTGATAGAATTAACAATCCTTTATTATGGAGCGGACCGCTCATTTTAACTTCTCGATCAATAGCAATCACACCGCTTCGACCTAAATAGGTTTGCACCGAAATGCGGGCGGGTTTTCCAAAACTGTAATCACCAATATTTAAGACAGTTAACCCATTCACCTGTCCAATCTTTACTCCACTGGTATCGATAAAGATCGTGCCCTGTTCAATCATTTCATTCAGACGGGTTTCATATTTGTTGAGTCGATACTTTTTATTTTCAATCGCTGTTTGAACATCTTCCATTTTTACCATATCATGACCATTTTTTCCGGCCCAGTAATTCGCTTCAATTAATAAATCCTGAATGTCGGCAAAACGAGCCGATAATTTCGTCTGGTCATTCGTTAATTTAACACCGAATTCTACAACCCTGCTAACGGCATCTGGAGCAAAATGTCTGAGTCCTATCTGTTCACATTTATTATGAATAAATCGGGCATAATTGAGGATATTTTTCCTATTGCGTGGCATATCCACATTAAAATCAGCCTTAACCTTAAATAGTTCGGGAAATTCATCATCATAATTTAATAACGCATAGTAAATTCGATAGTTACCAATTATGATAACCTTAACATCCAAAGGAATAGGTTCTGGGTCCAATGTTTTTACGCTGACAAAACTGTATTCCTCGCTGAGATCGGTGATCACAATCGATTCATTTTTAAGCGTCCGTTTCAAAGCTTTCCATGCCAGAGCCGATTGAAATAACTGCTCAGCTTCGATAATCAGGTATCCCCCATTGGCTCGGTGGAGCGCACCTGATTTGATTAATGAATAATCAGTAACTAACATGCCCATTTTGGATTGGCGATCAATTCTGCCGATGAGATTGTTGTAAGTTGGATTGCTTTCAACAATTACCGGCGCCCCAATCGTCTTACTGTTATCAACAATTAAATTAACATGATAGTGATCGAAAGCTCCACCATCTTCAGACTTGTAATTAGTAAGCGCTAACTGTTCAGCGGTTTCAGATTGAGCAGGTAAAAATTCATTGATATGATCGAGGATATCCTCTTCGACATCGTTCAGATAATCCAATACCTCGCTGTTATCTTTGAAATCTTTCCGAATCGATTTTAATGGCTGTTCGATGGCTATGCGCATCATCTGTCGTTGGTGCTGTTCCAGTTTTGTTTTTGTTTCCTGCTCCAATTTATGAATAGATTGAAATTCTTCGTTCAGCTCTATTTGTAATTCTTGACCAATTTTTTCAAACATCTGCTTTTCTTCAGGGGGTAACGTTTCGAATTGTTCAGGTGTGATAACCTGCCCATCTTTCAGGGGCATTAAAACCAAGCCAGTTGCAATCTTTTTTAGTGTGAATCCCCGTTTTTGTAATCGTTTCTCAAGTTCTGATAAAATTTGACCCTGGGTTTGAACAGATTTATTGATTATCTCCTGTCTTTGTTTTTTATATTCTTCTGAATTTAATGCTGCTGGTATATCTATCTTCAATTGCGAGATGAGTCGTTCCATGCTTTTGAGTAAAACTCTCCCCTTCCCTGCTGTTAATCGAAGGGAATTGGGCTGATCTGGACTCTGAAAATTGAAGACATAACACCAGTCATCCGGAATAGGCATTAATCGGGCGCGTTTTTCCACAGCTTCTTTTATTGTGGAAGTCCGTCCAGCACCAACAGGCCCCACTGCGAAAATATTATAGCCATAGCTTTTCAGATCAACACCGAAATCGATGGCTGTGACTGCCCTCTCCTGCCCAATGACTTCATTTAACGACTTTAACTCCTTTGTGGATTCGAACTTAAATTGGGCAGGATCACAGGAATAGCTGAGTTTTTCGCGAGATAATTCTTTTATTCGTGTTGCCATAAAACATGGTCTCCTAAATTGTATGGCGTCTTATAAAAAAGATGACATAGAAATTGTTAATGAATTATTATCTAAAAAATATTGGGATCTACTTGAAATAATTTGTATCTTTTGGTCATTTCCTGGAACTAACTTGAGCAGGTTGAAAGTCGCTGTTTTTAGAGTCAGCTCATGGATCAATCAACACTTACGAATAAAAGCTTTTGATTTGACGACAGAAAACGCTGTAAAAAACTCAAATCTGGATTGCCATCTCTGTTTACGTATTGGTTGCCATTTTGAAAAAACGGCTAACGTTGGATATAAGTCTCTACACTTTTTTACAAATTTTAAGCGTAACACTGTTCGAACAGGTTAATATTTTACAATTAGTTACAGAAATGGATTACGAAACAGAACAAACCCAATTAATTAACCAATTAACTTTATTTGAATTATAAACGGACACTACTGTATTGCTACATATAATAATAACTTCTTATTTGTTGGGCTTTTTAGTCTATGTTCCTATATTTATAGCAACATAAAAATGGTTATATTTAAACACTTCAAATTGGAGAATTTCTGGTTCTATTTTTCATGCCCTTAGACATTATTATCAACGAATTCTATCTGTCAATATTGTATGCAGATGGAATATTCGGCAGTGTGATACGGATAAGTTCTATTGAGCAGTCATCGGATTCGGTCTAGAGTCGGAATTTTCTGCATCAAAATATTGACTATAAAGGGGGTGAGAAAAAATAAGATGGAGTTTTATATGTTCATAAATTTTATAAAGACAAGCTTATTATTTTCATTAAATACCAATTCATTCCTTCTCACCCTCTAAATATGAACGTTTTGCAAATATATAAAAATATTTTCAAAATGTCAAATGAAAATTTGAAATAACAGAGAAAAAAGAGCGGCAAAAAATTTAAGTCAAAATGAATGAATTTGGAAGCGAAAAAGCAAAAACCCGACATCGCTCTAATTAAATAAAATTGCCAATATTTTGGCAATTCATACATTTTCATTTAATCGTTTTATTGTAAATTTGCATCTATTTAACTTCAAATAAAAAAATTACTTGAGGAACTTTCCATCAGCCTTTTTCATTTTTGGCACAAATTCTGTCTTACCTGATGGCAGAGCAAATGATGTGGATGCTTAAAGGAAAGATTTGGACATAAATAATGATTCAGAATATATCTATCTCAATTTTTCAGCTTTTGAAAAGAAAATATTAAAATGTAATAGCAAAAGAAGGATACAAGGCAAATTTGCTGACTCTATCTTTAGTCGAACGGGGAAGGTGATATGACGGAAATTTGAATATTATAGAACAAGGAGGCAATATGTTCAATCAATCAGCGCAGCATTTACCATTCGAAAGTTAGCTGGTTCTACCGTGAAAGCTGAGCCGTCAACCAGTAGCAAGGAAGAGCGGACAAAATCGTTTGCTTCGTAGGTCCAGGCTGGCAATGTCTATCTGGTCAGGGGGCAATAGAACAAACCTTATATTCATCAGCATCATAATTTCCCCCAAACGAAATTAAAGGACATGGTAGATGCATCTCTAGTAGCTTTTAATGTTCTGGCATCGCATAATTGTGAGATAGAGAGTTATGTTCGAGCGAGTAAACCGAGGTGATTTGGGATTTGTGAATTATGATTTTAGAATTACATATACGATTGCTTTTTTGATTTAGATGAATTTATTAATAGTTTAAAAAGAAAATGAAAGTTAGCATGCGCTTTGGTTGAACTATTGTTCTAACGCTGCAATAAGAATTTAACGCAAAGGAATCAAGAGGCTTATATTTAGTCGAATATTCAAAATTTTTCTTGCAAAATATAATTAAATTTTGTATATTTCTTAATCGAATAAGTCGTTTTGGCTTCTCTATCATAGAAGGTTGAACGATATGCCCATTTGGCATGTGTGCATAAGAGAAGACAGATAAATAATATTAATGGTAAATTTAGAATTTGCCACCCTATTGCCACCTCGCCAAAAATATTAGAAATGGATAGTATGTTTAACTAATTGATATTAAAAAACATGGCGGCGTAGCTCAGTTGGTTAGAGCAGTGGAATCATAATCCACGTGTCCGGGGTTCGAATCCCTGCGCCGCTACTCATTTTTTGGGTTGTGAGAATAGTATGATGGTATCATAATGAAGGACCTTTCTTTGCGGAAGGTCTTTTTTTTATTGGTGAGTTGTTAAGTGTTGATTGGGAGATTAGAGTCTTGTTAGTAAAGGTTCTTACTTATAATTACCTAACCTGGACAAGCCAGGCCTAAAAAGTCCCAACACCGCTAATTACACGAATTAAACAAATTTCACTAATCATTAACTCGCATAATTTGAATAATGCGCCACAGCGCATCCGCCTATGGCGTGATTAATGGAATTCGCGGTCAAGATTACTTTGCCCATCAGACAAAAATTTTACTGTTTCGGTAATAATTATCCAAGTCAAATTAATTAAAAATAAAGACAAATGTCTGATTTATTAACAAAATTCACAAATTTTCTAGAAGAACATCAACTAATTCAGAAGAATGATTATGTGTTGGTAGCTGTATCTGGTGGAGTCGATTCAGTCGTACTACTTCATCTTCTATTAAAATTAGCCGAAACTTATAGATTGAAAAATCAAATTCTGCATTTAAATCATAATCTGCGAGGCAAACAATCCGATAGTGACCAGCAATTTGTCGAGCAACTTGCAGAGAAATATGGATTGCCTATAATTTCTCGAAAAGTCGATGTGCCTAAATTTATTGTTAAAAAGGGCCTCTCCGAGGAGCAAGGCGCGCGAATTTTGCGTTACCGATTTTTTAATTGGGCGCTGAAAAAAACAGGCGCAGATTGCATTGCATTGGGACATCAGGCTAACGATCAGGTGGAAACGGTGATCGATCATTTTTTTCGAGGTAGTGGAGTCAGAGGTCTCTCAGGCATGCCTGTTCGTAGAGATAAATTTATTCGACCGCTATTGTTTGCAGGGCGTCACGAAATTGAAACTTATGCAAAGACTCATTCGTTACAATACATAATCGATTCCACCAATGTAATGGTTAAATATCGAAGGAATCGAATCAGGTATGAATTGATTCCATATTTGAAACAGCACTTCAATCCAGCGATCCCGGACGTTGTACTTAGATCAGCCAGGATTATGGATGAAGCCGAGAGATACTTAAAAAACCAAGCTGAACTGGCGCTGGAATCATGTTTGATAAATTGTAAAAAAAATAAAATAGTACTTGATATTAATGCATTTTTAAATTATTTTATAATTATTCAAAAATATATCTTATACCTGTTGTTAGATCGGTTGCACCTCAGTCGTTCCATATTGACAACTGAAAAGCTGGATTTCATTCTCAAGCTTGTTCAAAAACCGATATCGGGCAAAAAGGCAATCCTAACTTCCAATTGGCAATTGTGGATCGATCATGACCAACTGGTAATTTTAGAGCAACCAAATTCTGAATTTGAAATCGAGATAGCTATTAATAATACTTACCCTTTGTTAACTGATGATTTATATTTCATTGCTGAGTTAGTACCAAGAAATCAGCTTCCAGAGCGATTTTCTGAAGATTCTGACATAGAATATGTTGATTACGATAGCATTACCGGTCGTTTGGTGATTCGAAATTTTAGACCAGGTGATCGTTTTCGACCTTTAAATTTTAAGGGTGAAAAAAAACTTTCGGATTTTTTTACAGATTGTAAAGTACCGCTTCACCAGCGAAGGGAAATCCCTTTATTAGTATGTGACTCAGGAATTATCTGGATTATCGGGTATCAAATTGATGATCGTTTTAAAATCACTGGTGATACGGAGCATGTATTAAGACTAACAGTTAGTGAAACCTCATCTCAGATTATCGATTAGGGAACTTAAATTAAAATTTAGGATGTCCATTTGATAGAAAGTTTAGTTAGGTAATGATGCATGGGCAATAAAGATTGTATTGAAAATGATAATGAAAAATATACTGAATTATTAAGTGAAGAACAGATCCGGCGACGTGTAAAAGAATTAGCTCAACAAATATCAGACGACTATCGTGATGAATGCCCTATATTGATTGGGGTATTGAATGGAGCCTTTATTTTTTTATCAGATCTAATCCGGGAGCTTGATATTGATTGTGAGGTTGATTTTGTAAAGATTTCAAGTTACGATGGCGGCAAGATATCCACTGGACAGATAAAGACAAAAAAGCAGTTCGACAGTCATGTGGACGGCAGGCATGTTTTAATAGTTGAGGATATTGCAGATTCTGGTCGATCTATTAAATTTTTGGAAAAAATGTTTGAAGGTACACAACCAGCATCCCTCAAGTTTGCGTCTTTATTGTTAAAGGAAGGTAATGCTGTTGTAGATTTTAAATTGGATTATGTTGGATTCACTATTCCTCCAAAATTCGTTGTGGGTTATGGTCTGGATTTTGATCAGAAATATAGGAATTTTCGCTCTATTTATGTTTTAGATTAATCTCATTTCGGAGAGGTTTTCAGGAGTGAGATAAAATAAATTGATCAGTTTAGTTTTATAGCTTTTTATTCTTGAGGGCACTCTAAAAACCGCTAATTCCGCCAGTTTTTCTAATTTCGCTAATTTGAAATTCAATAAAATCAATTAGCCTAAATTAGTGAAATTTGTTAAATTAGCGGTCGTGGATCTTTTTGGTTCTGGCTTGTCCAGGTTAGATCGTGGAATTAAATAATATGACCATTTGAATCCTGAATGTCTTATAAAAACGATGAGTTTTAGAATTAATATGGTTATTTTATCTTATCCCCCTTAATTAGTGAAAAGTCAATTTTCTATAAATCATTTTAATCAAAGTAGGTTTGAAGAGAAATTAAAAATGCGCAACCAAAACAGGAGTTCACCTAATCGTGAAAATAGCAATCGTAAAAAGAAAGATGATGGCTTTCAATGGCAGAAGGCTACCAAAACCTTTCTTTTTTGGTTAATTTTCATAATCTTTGCAAGCTGGATTTTCAATTATATGAGTCAAAGTAAAAGGAATGAGCGTGAAATTAATTTAACGTTATTCAAGAAATTTTTAGAGAACGGACTTATTAAAGAAGCGGTCATTCAAGGTAAAGAGTTCCATGGCGAATTAACAGTGCCTCAACAAGATCCTAATAATTTTCAAAACAAAATTCAATCTTTTGTCGTAATGCTACCCCAGGAACCTGATATCCCAACAACTTATAAGTGGATGGAAGATTATGGATTTGAAGTCAAAGTAAAGCCAAAGACTGTAGATTGGTGGGGTTACATATTAAGTTCATTACCAATTATATTAATTATACTGTTCTGGTTTGTATTGTTTAGACGAATGCAGGGGGGAGGTGCGAAAGGGATTTTTTCGTTTGGAAGATCTCGAGCCAGATTACTCACTGAAAATAAGTTGAAAGTAACCTTTGAAGATGTTGCTGGCGCCGATGAGGCGAAACAGGAGCTTAAAGAGATTATTGAGTTTTTAAAAGAACCAGAAAAATTTCAAAAATTAGGTGGCAAAATCCCTAAAGGGGCTTTGCTGTTAGGACCACCTGGAACCGGAAAAACTTTGCTCGCCAAAGCAGTCGCCGGAGAAGCTGGTGTTCCATTTTTTAGCATGTCTGGGGCTGATTTTGTTGAAATGTTTGTTGGAGTTGGTGCCTCACGAGTCAGAGATCTGTTTGAGCAGGGAAAAAAGAATGCTCCTTGCATTATCTTTATTGATGAATTGGATGCGGTAGGTCGACATCGAGGCGCCGGCCTGGGGGGTGGACATGATGAGCGTGAGCAAACCCTGAACCAGCTCTTGGTGGAAATGGATGGATTTGATTCCAATGAAGGAGTGATATTGCTTGCTGCTACAAATCGCCCTGATGTATTGGATTCAGCCCTATTACGCCCTGGTAGATTTGATCGACAGATTGTGGTTGATCGTCCTGATGTTCGCGGTCGAGAAGGTATTTTAAGAGTGCATACTCGTAAAATTCCATTAGCTAAAGATGTTGAAATTTCTGTGTTGGCAAAGGGAACACCTGGATTTTCCGGTGCTGATCTTGCAAACCTGGTTAATGAGTCAGCTCTGCTTGCCGCACGGAAAAATAAGAATAAGGTCGGTATGGAAGACCTGGAAGACGCAAAGGATAAAGTCATGATGGGAACAGAACGGAAGAGCCTGTTGATAAGTGACGAGGAAAAAAAGAGTACAGCTTATCACGAGGCCGGGCATGCTCTGGTGGCTAAATTAACTCCCGGTTCCGATCCAATTCATAAAGTGACTATTATCCCACGAGGTCGTGCATTAGGGGCAACAACTACATTGCCCATTGATGAGAAACATAATTATTCTAAAGAATATTGTGAGGGATTGTTGATTCACTTATTAGGCGGACGCGCAGCCGAGAAACTCACATTAGATCAATTAACTACTGGTGCCGGGAACGATATCGAACGAGCAACAGAAATCGCTCGAAAAATGGTGTGCGAATGGGGAATGAGTGAGCGAATGGGACCAATGACTTTTGGAAAAAAACAGGAAGAAATTTTTCTTGGTAGAGAAATAGCACAGCATAGGGATTATAGTGAAAGAACCGCTCAGCTAATTGATGATGAAGTTAAAAAAATTATTGAAAATGCATCAAATACTGCAGAAAGATTGTTAAGTGAAAATTTGGACAAATTACATCGAATGGCTAAAGAGCTATTAGAAAAAGAAATCTTAGATGGAAATGAAATAGATCGGATATTGAAAGAGGTGGATGAAGAATTAAAAAATAATAAAAAAGTAGATATGGAATCTAACAAACCTCAAAAAATTAAGAAATCAACTGTAAAGCAAAAATTGAATTCTGGCGATAACGAAAAACAAGTTAGCAAAGAGAAAAAACATAAGATCGAGGAAAAAATTTAAATCAATATGTAAAATAAGGCTCAATTTTAGATCAACCTCAACCTTTTCAGTTGAGGTTGTTTTATTCATAGGAACGAGAACTACAACTGAGGAGATGAAAGATGTTGGGTATGGTGTTAAGTGGATTGGATAAGCTGTGTTATGCTTTCAATCACACTATCACATTAAATAATGTTATACAAAATCGATTTGCCACTGTAACTTCCTCCCACCCAATAAGCTGGATCGGGGAAAATATGTCGATGTTATCACCTATTTTTGTGGTTGCAATAGCCAGTATCATTATTATCCTAATTTATCTCTACAAAACTTCGGAGCTAATCAATAAGAAAAAGCTCAGCTGGATGTTAATTATTGTTCTATTACTTTTTATAATCGCAAACGCATTAACGATATTGAAAAATCGTCCTCCAGAAATAAAATTTCGTCTTGCATTGTTTCCAATCCAGAGTGATTCAACTTTAACACAATCAAACTGGGTTGGAGATGCACTATGGTCGATGATTTCTCAGCAATTGCAGCGCTCAGTAGCCGATCAGGCTATTATTTCACCTGTAGAATGGACTCGTAGTATAATTACTGCAGATTCAATTCAAAATTTAAATTATTTGAGAAAATTAAGCCAACAGATGAAAGCTGAATATTTCCTGATTGGCAAATTGTCTGTCAACGATTCATTTCAGCTATTGACATATCAGATGATTCAAGCAAACACAGAAAAATCGGTAATTACTGGATCATTTGAGTTAGCTTCAGAAAAATTACCTGAATTAAGCAGAAAAATCAGTGGTGAAATTTTGAACTTTTTTAATAGTAACATAAATAGATATGAAGGGACTATTACTTATGTTTTTTCAGATGCCTATCAACACTATTTGAACGGAAGAAATTTTTATCATCAAAAGAAATATCCGTTAGCACTAAAACTGGCGAAACAAGTTATTGAAACAGATAGTAGTTTTGCAGAAACTTTTCTTTTAGCGGGTAAAAGTTCTTTCATGATAGGATTAGAGAAAAAGAATAAAGGCGAATCTCCTATCGAGGAGTTCGAACAAGCACGTAAATGGTTATCTCATGCCCTGGAATTGGATTCTTTAACAGATGAAGCGTATGCTTTTCTGGGTGAATATTACATTTATCAAGAACGCTGGTCTTTAGCGGAACAGATGTTGTCAAAAGCGTATCACTTTAATCCGAATAATCCTCGACTTTATCTTACACTTTCTAGAATCCACAAGTTTAGATATCAAAAGTTGGGATTCAAAAATGAGGAGCAATTGTTTAAACGTGCAATATTTGTAAATCCCTGCTATGAAGATGCTTATTTGATTCTGGCAGATTATTATTTATTCGAAAACGAACGTGAAAAAGCGATTCGTGTGTTGGAACAAATTCTCCAGATAAATCCAAACTCAGTTCCTGTTCTGATGGCATTGGGAAAAATCTATCTGGTAAGAAATGAGATATTAAAAATCATTGAAGTCTTTAATCGGGTTATTGAACTGGAACCAGATAATGCCGATGCTTATTATAATTTAGGAATACTTTATTATAATTCCAAAGACTTTGACATTGCTGAGAAACTGTTTCTTCGGGCGATTGCAATCGATAATCATTTAAATGCGCATCTGTATTTGGCTTATCTCTATGAAAATAAAGGTGACTATGATAAAGCAATTAAATATCTTCGTAAACGAATACATTACCGTAAGGGACTCGATGACGAATTCGCCGAAGAAGCCAGGAAACATTTGTTTAAGTTGTTAAACAGGGATTCAACGGCAACGGATACTATATGAAGCAGCTAAAGAAATTCCAACTTAAATGTAAAAATAAAACCTTGGATTTATCCAGCAGAACTCATATTATGGGAATTTTGAATATCACTCCTGATTCATTTTCCGATGGAGGGAAATATTATCAATCAGAACAAGCAATTGAACGCGGCATACAAATGGTGGAGGAAGGCGCTGACATTATCGATATTGGGGCTGAATCTACAAGACCAGGCGCTGAACCTGTTTCTGATGATGAAGAATTGCGTCGGTTAATTCCAATACTTGAAGGACTATTAGAACAGGTGGATGTTCCTATCTCTATTGATACTTACAAATCTTCTGTGGCAGAAACAACGTTGAAATCTGGCGCACATTTGATAAATGATATTAGTGGATTGCGATTCGATTATCGAATGAAGGAGGTTATCGCGGAACACCAGATCCCAGTTATCATCATGCATATCAAAGGCGAACCACGAAATATGCAGCAAAATCCCCATTATGACGATTTAATGAGTGAGATTTATGATTATCTTGCTGATAGTATCCAGATAGCCATTGAAGCAGGAATAAAACGAAATAATATTGTTATTGATCCTGGAAT
>SMTZ1_10005902_pt1 | contig 12324 bp, 11 predicted proteins | sample DeeMarSWOR136_30_FD_25667 | JGI IMG/M metagenome (IMG submission 25667) | reverse complement strand
ACCGATGGCGGTTCCGCCGGGCTCACGAAAGGTAGCGACGTCAACGCCTTTTTTGCCGCAGCCACTGGACCAAAAGTTTTGTCTGCGTAGTCTTTCCGCAGCCGTCCGGACCATCAAGAACAATGAATTTGCCTGAAAATTTATCTTTCAATCGAGGTTTCCTTATTCTACTTTTTCCTGTTAAGCTAGCAGCCTCTTTTCACTTTCTTATTTTTACAACATCACTGAAAACAATATTTCCAACTTCGAATACCAAGTCTATACCAATATGTATCCAAGGCACATTAGTGTTTTTTACTTCCTCGCGCGTCACACTTGGAGCCTTCTTTAGATATTTGAGTTTTTTTGTTATTCCATGATTGAAGTCATAATCAAAATCATGTGCAGCCTTGTTCCGCTCCCCGATTAGCAATCCTATATCATGATATAAGTTGCTGTTTATTATACCGAGTTCGTATAACAAATCCACTTTGCCTTGCAACGGAATGTTTTTCTTTATAAGATAACCGCCTCTCTTGCATCTCAACTTTATTATAGAGTTAACCATCAATTCCAAATAACAGGTACACAAGGTAATTGCAGCTCGTGGGTTGTGATTTACTTGTTTTGCTTCAGCCAGAAACTCTCTTTTCAGAAAGCTAAATTGTTGTATTGTCGAAACAATCGCCATATATTAGCTTAACCTCATTTTGTCAGTTGGAAGTTTTCCGGTCCGACGAGCTGTCTGATTTTTCTGCAGAAGTCCATATCCGGATTGACGGACAGCTCTCTGTCGGCGGCGGCGTAGACCCTGCCTTTATCGGTTTTTACGGCGACGTACAGAGGGCTTTGTCCCCTGTGGCTCTGGCAGATACTCTTTATAGCCAAAACTTTGTCCTTGGTAACATCTTTGGCGTCCAGTCGGATTCTTACCTTCGCGGCGAGTTTTTCTCTGATGTCGTCCAAAGTTATAAGTTCGACAGCTATAATGTTGGGTTTTTCTCTTCTGAAATCGAGCTTTCCCTTTACAAAAACGACGGTATCCTCGACGAGCAGCTCGGTGAATTTGTTCAGCACATCGGGGAACATTACGACCTCAACCTGGCCCTGGAGGTCTTCGAGTACGAAGACCGCCATTCTTGAGCCGGCGTTTCGCCCTTTGCGGGTGATGTGATACCTTTTCTTTGTTATTATTCCGCCGATTACGACTTGCCTGTCCCGGGTGGAATCAACCAATCGGGAGGTGTCGATTGTGGAATAAAGACTTATCGTCTCGGCGTAGTGGCTCAGGGGATTGCTGGTTACATAGAAGCCGAGGACCTGTTTTTCATAGGCTAACATTTGCGGCTCAGGCCAGGGCGGGACATTGGGCAGACGCTGCGCGTCTTTTGAATAATCCTGTTCTTGGATTTGTCCGAAGAAGTTCATCTGGCCGTTTTGTTTGTCGGCCTGGAGGGTTGTGCCGATTTGCATTGCCTTTTCGAGGCCGGCCATCATTTGTGCGCGGTTTCCGCCGAGTCTGTCGAAGGCACCGGCCTTTACCAGAGCCTCGAGGACCTGTTTGTTGGCGGCTCTTAGGTCGACGTTTTCGCAGAAATGGAAAAGGCTCTGGAATCGTCCTGTCTTTTCGCGGGCGGCTATGACTTGTTCGACGGCCTTTTCGCCGACGCCTTTTACTGCAGCCAGGCCGAACCGTATTACGCCACTTTTGTCATCACCATGGCCTTTATAAAGAGGTGTAAAATCGACGCCGCTTTCGTTGATATCCGGCGGCATGACTTCGATATCCATTTTCCCGCACTCGGCGATATAATCCACAACTTTGTCGGTGTTGTCCATCTCATATGTCAGAAGTGCGGCCATATATTCAACGGGCCAATGCGCCTTCATATATGCGGTCTGGTATGCTATGAATGCATACCGTGTTGAATGGCTCTTGTTAAAGCCATAGCCAGCGAAGCGCTCGATAAGCTCGAAAATCTGCCGGGCCTGCTGCTGAGCCAAGCCTTTATTCGCGCAGCCTGCTGTGAATCTTTCCCTCTCCTTGGCGATTGTTTTGGCTTTCTTTTTGCTTATTGCCTTTATCAGACCATAGGCCTCCCGCAGCGGTATATCCCCGAGGCGGTTGCAGATTCGCATCACCTGTTCCTGATAGACCATAATACCGTAGGTCTCGTCGAGGATTTCTTTCATGATTGGGTGCGGCAGGTTCCATTTTGCGCCGTGTTTGCGTTCTATGTAGTCGGGGATTAGTATCATCGGGCCCGGGCGATAGAGTGCATTGGCGGCGATGAGGTCTTCGATTCTGTCGGGCTTCATTTTTATCAGCATGTCCTGCATTCCACCGGACTCAAACTGGAAAATGCCTTTTGTTTTGCCGGTGGCAAACAGTTCAAAAACCTTGGGGTCGGCGAGGTCGATTTTTTCGAGGTCGATATCCTTGTTGTGCAGGTCTTTGACCAGTTGTCGCGCCCGCTCTATTACGCTGAGGGTCTTTAGGCCCAAGAAGTCCATCTTCAGCAGGCCGACTTTTTCAACTATTGGCCCTTCGTACTGAGTTATGATGTCGTCGCAGTCGGGCGCCTTGTAAAGCGGGAGAAAATCAGTAAGCGGCTGGTCGGCGATAACGACTCCGGCGGCGTGCACGGATGCGTGACGGGCAAGGCCTTCGAGTTTTTTGCAGATGTCGATTACTTTCTTTGTCTGCTCGCTTTGTTCGTAGGCTTGCTTTAGCTTTGGTTCGGTTTTTAAGGCCTTATCGATGGTCATATCAAGAGAGAAGGGGACGAGTTTTGCGAGTCTGTCGGCCTCTGGTAAAGGTACGGCCAGGACCCTGCAGATGTCACGGATAACGGCCCTGGCTTTCATGGTTCCGAAGGTTATGATTTGAGCGACGTGGCCGTATTTGCGGCGGACATAGTCGATGATTTTTGGCCTGCTGTCCTGGCATATATCGATATCAATGTCGGGTATTTCGTTCCGCTGGGGGTCCATAAATCTTTCGAAGAGCAGGTCATACCTAAGCGGGTCGATGTCGCACAATCCGAGACAGTAGCCGACAAGGGTTCCAACGCCGCTACCTCTGGCTCCTGCGGGGATATTGTTTTGGTGTGCGTAGTTGCAGAAGTCCCAGACGATAAGAAAGTAGCTGGCGAATCCCTTCGATTCGATTACGTCGAGTTCTCTGTCGAGTCGTTCTTTTATCTGGTCTGTAATTTGGCCGTATATTTGCTTGGCCCGCTCATAACATAAATTAGTGAGGAACTCTTCGGCCGTTGAGCCGTCAGCAGGTTTGAAGCTGGGAGCATGGCGAGTTTTCAAGTCGAGCTCGACATTGCAACGCTCGGCGAGGGCCAGGGTATTATCGCACGCCTCAGGGACGTCGGTGAAAAGCAGGCGCATCTGCTCGGGGCTTTTCAGGAAGACATCTTTTGGGTAAATCATTCGTCCTGGGTCGTCCGCATTTTTGCCGGTGCTTATACAGCAGAGGCAATTGTGCGCCTCGTGGTCATCTTCTTGAAGGAAGTGTACATCGTTGGTTGCGAGCAGGGGCAGGCCCATTTTACCGGCGAGGTTTATCAGTGCTTGCCTTATCTGCGGGTCGTCATCTTCGTGGTTTTGGATTTCGATGAAAAATCTGTCGGGGCCGAATATCTTTACATAGGTTTCGGCGGCGGCCAAGGCGGCCGGTTCGTCACCGTTTGCCAACAGGCACGCAAGTTCGCCTTTGAGGCAGGCCGAGGTGGCAATCAGGCCCTCGTTTAGGTCTGCAAGGATTTGCTTGTCAATTCTGGGGCGATAGTAGAATCCCTCTGTGAAACCCGTGCTTGCGAGTTTCAAAAGATTTTTGTAGCCAGCGTTGTTTTCAGCCAGAAGTATTAAGTGATATGCGGCATCGGTGATGGTGCTTTTTGTCCTGTCGAACCTGCTGCGCGGAGCGATGTACGCTTCGATACCCAGGATAGGCTTGATATGCGCGGCGTGAGCTTTTGTATAGAACTCGACGGCACCGAACAGATTGCCATGGTCGGTGACGGCGACGGCCTCCATTTGCAATTGTTTGCAGTGTCTGAACAGACTGTTGAAGGATATTGCGCCGTCGAGCAGTGAATATTGGCTGTGCAGGTGAAGATGCGTAAATCCTTTATTTTGCATAAGTTAGGCAAGTCCTCAACAATAAGATTGCCTGGTTATAATAAGGGGCCGGCGTAACCATGTCAAGGGTATAGGCCTTTGGGCGGTTTATTTGGAGGGGTACTAAGCGGGAAGGTGCTGAGCGATAAAAAAATCGATTGTTTACCATGATTTTTCACTTGACATTCCGTGCCTGCCTGGTTATGCTTCCTGGCCGTTTTTCATAACGAGTGTTTGTTGTACTTTTTTGACATATCGTGCAAGCACAGCTGATTTTAGCAGCGTGTAGTGCATAGTTAATTTGGAGGAAGCCCCGAGTTGGGCGTTTGTTTTAACCGAACCCATATGATTCCCGGGCGCTAAGCGCGTGGCTTATAGGCCGGGGAATTGTTAACCATATCTGCAGGAGTAAACACAAATGTCAGCGGAAAAACAAAGAATGTGCCTTGTGCTTTTGGCGATGCTAACAACAGTACTTTTGTCTTCGATTAGCCTTGCGGCAGAGGGTTCCGAGCCGAAGCCCGTCACGTTGGAAGGCTTTGTCAGCGTCCTCAGAGATGCCAACGACGTGATTATATCGGTGCAGTTGGACACAGACGAAGAGATCTACGAGGTGGTACTCGATAAAAAGGGCATAGATCTCGGCGAGCAGATGGAGGATGAAGAAGTTGAAGTTAAGGGCCTGGTTTCGGAAGAAGACGAGCAGAAGTGGCTGAAGGTTCTGACGTACAAGGCGATTGAAGAAGAGGATGAGTAGTGCCGAGCTGATTTAGTGTGCCAAGATTCCAAGGGCGCAGAAGTTAAGGGTTTCGCGACGCTGCACTTAAGACGAGTTGTCTGCCGCAGTTTTTTTGACACGCCAGGCATTGGCATTGAGATATAGACAACGCTTGCCGCGACGCTGTTGGTTTGTAAGTGTCTGCAGCGTTTTAGTAGGTCGCGGGAAGATGCCGCGCTGAACAGTGAGCAGTGCCTGCGCGGATGAAGCTGCATAAATCCTTTATTTGACGTAACTTAAGCCACCCTAAAGTACGTCGACGTCTTTGTGTGATGGGACTGGTATCTTCCGAAGTCAAGAAGCTAAAGGCTTTTAATATGCGGGAGGCCAAGAAAATTCTTGTTGCCGGTGTGTGTCGGTATTATAATGGTTCTACAAAATTAGGATAAGCCAGGGGAGCTGGCCGGGCGCTGGCCCGGTGAGAAGCTGAGAAACCCCGATTATATCGGGGTGACCCTAAGAACCTGAACAGGTTAGTACCTGCGTAGGAAGGCACAAAAAAGTTGTCTTGAAGCACTCCTTTTGCAGGGGTGCTTTTTTATTAGCATTATTTTAAAGAATGAGAAGGAAAGGGAACGAAAATGATAGAAGTTGATATTTCGAGAGTTATCATAGAGCAGTACAGCAGAAGGCTGACGGAGCATCTTGAGAACGATGTAGTTGTAGTTGGTGCGGGTCCTGCGGGTTTGGCAGCCAGTTATTATCTTTGCAAATCCGGAGTGAAAACCACTGTGCTCGAAAAGAAACTTTCGGTAGGCGGGGGGATATGGGGCGGTGCCGCGGGCTATAATGTTGTTACTTTTGAAGACACAGAGATTTTAGATGACATAGGTGTGACTACAAAAAAGCAAGGGAACTTATACACAGCGGATGCGATAGAATTTGCTACGGCTTTGGCCTATAAAGCCAAGAAAGCGGGAGCGGAGATATTCAACCTGACGGAAGCCGAGGATATCGTGCTGAAGGATGAAACGATTAAGGGTGTTGTTGTCAATAGTGCAAGTGCACGAGCGCTTGGGCTGCATGTGGACCCGTTTTGTATCTGCGCGAGATTTGTTATTGACGGTACGGGTCATCCGGCTGAATTAGTCAGCATGTTGAAGAGCAGGAAGCCGGAGCTTTTTCCAAGGGAGCTACAAGAGTATTTTATGAACGTTGAGACTTCAGAAGCAGGTGTAGTAGAGAAAACGGGCGAGGTTTTCCCGGGCCTTTATGTTGCGGGCATGTCGGTGTGTGATGTGTTCGGTCTGCCGAGGATGGGGCCAATTTTCGGTGGCATGCTGAAATCCGGGAAGAAAGTTGCCGGGTTAATAAATGAGAGAATGCAATCTTCCAACGCGTAAGGAGTGCTTCGAGATAATAGAGGAATTTCATGTTCCATCGCATATCTTAAGACACAGTCTTGCCGTGGCTAAATTAGCTGTGTTTTTGGCTGAAAGACTAAAAGAAAAGGGTATAGGAGTAGACGTTGAGCTTTTAGACAGGGCCTGTCTGCTGCATGATATTGCGAGGGTCTGCGACTTCAAAGAATTAGATTACGGCAAATTCGACCCGTCTGTTACGGAGGAAGATAAAGCAAAATGGGCCCAGATAAGGGCAATGTATGCAGGAATCGGTCATGAAGAGGCAGCTTATGATATTCTAAAGCAAAAGTATCCAACACTTGCTTTAACCATAAAAAAACACCGGTATATGGCTATGCTGGATGAAAAAGCCAGGCCGGATACGTGGGAAGAAAAATTAGTCTATTATGCGGACATGCGAGTCATGGAAGACAGGATTGTGCCGTTAAAAGACAGACTTCAGAACGGTCATAAAAGAAACGTTCATTTACATGGAACGGAGGTTCAGAGCAGGATTAACACGAACAAGGTCGACCCTTTAATCTATAGATTGGAAGCAGAAATCTTTGATAAGTTGGATTTACAGCCTCTTGAGATTACGGATGAATTGACCGACTTGCACACGGATGGGCGCCAGCCGAAAGAATAAGCTACTTTGCAAGTGTATAAAACGCGAGGGCGCGTTTGCGAGAATTGGCTTTATTTTTTGTTTTAGGCCGGATGGTTTGAATTATGGGGGATTCAGCATGTAGCGTCTCTCCAGGAGTGTCGCTGTGTTGCTCTTAGGCCGGAGATGACCGTAACTATGAGCATAATTGCAAATGTTATGGCAGTGAACCAGTATCCCCAGGTTGCAGTCTGGACATGGGCCATCTTTATCACGACTGTCCCTATGGCAAAGGACTGGAGGAACATTTTGATTTTGCCGGAGACCGTGGCGGCAAAGTTGATCCCACGCGCTTCGGCAATATGTCTCAGGATGGTAACATAGGCCTCTCTTGCGATGATGACAGCGGCGACCGACCACTGAATTGCGGCCATTGTCATTGGCTTAAGACCAAAGAGTTTCGGTTCGCCAATTAGAGCGAAACACACAAAGGCACCGCAGACGAGGATTTTGTCCACCAGCGGGTCCATCATTCGGCCGAACTTGCTAGTGACACCCAGTTTTCTTGCGATGGTGCCGTCAACCATGTCAGTCAGGCCGGCCACCACAAAGAGGATGAAAGCTATATCGAGGAAATCCGGGAAAGGCCGTTCACCCTGAGCATAGAAGCGGGGTGAGTAGAGAATCATAATCAGGAAGATGACGGTTAATATGAATCGGCCAAAGGTCAAGATGTTTGGAATCTGCTTTACCATTATTCCAAGTTTACCGGTGCCAGTAGCATGCTTCAATATTAAATTTGTTTGACGATTAAATCGTAATCTTTTGCTGTGGTTACTTTTGCATCGATAAATTGTCCCGGTTGGGCCGAGCAATTTTTTATGATACAGATGGTGTCGATATCAGGCGCCTGGCCGTAGAAGCGGGCTCTGCAGGTAAGTTTATTATCAACAGAATCGACCAGGCAGGCAAGTTTGCTGCCGATTCTCTCTCTATTTTTCGCAAAGACGATTTTCTGCTGGGTCAGCATTAGCTCTTCGACGCGCTGTTGTTTTATTTGGTCGGGTACCTGGTTGGGCATCTCGGCAGCGGGCGTGCCGGATTCGGGATAATACCTGAACGAGCCGAGGCAGTCGAACTTGGCCCACCTGATAAATTCCAGCAGCTCATTGAACTGCTGGTCGGTTTCACCGGGAAAACCTACTATTACGGTTGTTCGCAGTACGATGTCAGGGAGATTATCCCGCAGGTTTTCAACGAGAGAATAGATGCGTTCTTTGGTGTCAGGCCGGCGCATATCCTTCAGGATTCTATCGTTTATGTGCTGGATTGGCATATCTATATAGTGAACTGTCTTTTTGCTTTTCACGAGGGTTTCGATTAGCTCGTTGGTAATTCCTGCGGGATATAGGTACATAAGCCTAATCCACACCAAGCCAGCGATTTTTTGAAGCTCGCCTAACAGTTTGCTTAGGCCGTCTTTAATTTTCAAATCCCGGCCGTAGTGTGTTGTGTCCTGCCCAATAACGTTTAATTCAACGACACCTGCCTGGGCCAGTTCGGCGGCTTCGGCGAGGACCTCTTTTTGAGGTTTGCTTCTAAAGCCGCCTCTGATTGCCGGTACTGTGCAGAAAGAGCATCTATGGTCACAACCCTCGCTGATTCTAAGGTATGCCCAATGGCCAGGAGTAATGAGCAATCTGGCCCTGTCATTAGCAACTGTTTGTGAGGGAGCTTGCAGATAGGCGGCACTTTTGTCACAGTGAAAAGTTTCTTTAATAATCCTGCCTATTGCATCTCGCTGGCCCAGCCCGACGATAGCATCGATACCGTCGACCTGGTTGAACAGCTCTGTTCCCAATCTTTCACAGAGGCAGCCGGCGACAATTACTTTTTTAACCTTTCCGGCTGCTTTACAGTCTAAAGCATGTCTTATGGCTTGAAGGGCTTCGTCCCTGGCAGGAGCGATAAAACCACAGGTGTTGATAACGACAACATCAGCATTGTAAGGCTCGGCGGTTATCACAAGGTTAGCCTCTGCGATTTTGCCCAACATCTTTTCGCTGTCGACTATATTTTTGGGACAACCCAGTGCCATAAAACCGACTGTTATGGGTTTTTGGGCGGTTTTCTTTGCCATAGCTCGCTAAAAATAGCAGAAAAACTCGATTCGGTCTAATCTTTTGCTCTGGGAAAGGTAAGCGAGCCATTTTTAACAAATATACTTGCAGATGAAAAAATCAGATGTATACTGTGTGTTGAGGTTCAAGATTGGCGCCGAAAGGCTGAGAGGCGTACGCTAAGCAAATGAGATATCCGGCTAAATTGTGCCGTAGTTGTCACTCGTTGGTTAGGACTTTGGTATCTAAGCGACATTATTGAAATTTAGTTTTAGTGGAGGGCTGTTTATGAATAATTTAGACAGCAGCAAGTTTCCTGATGAAGACAATGACGCTTTAATCCCCCTTGACGAAGATGATTTGAGCAGTGCGAACGTTTCACATTCACCTCTGAACTTAGGTGGCGGCAGTGTGGCAGAAGCACCAAAAGTTATGCCAGCGGCAAAGCCGGTGATAGCGAAGCCGTCTGCGCCCGTAACACGGCCAGCGGAGAAAATGGCGGCTGCTGAGCGGATAACCGCTGTAAAGACCTTCTTTGCGAAGCTGCATGTCGGCGCCATTGAATTTCTCGACGAACAAATCACCAACTGGCTAAAGAGCAATCCCGGTATTACTGTGAAACAAACCAATACGGTTGTGGGTGAAATCCAGGGCAAAAAGACCGAGCCTAATATTATAATCACCATCTGGTATTGAAAGTTCATCATTAGGCGCCGGAGATGTTGGAGGAAAACAGCTTCTTACCAAGGGGCCGAATATGCTGTGTTGTGGACAATTACGGCTTTTCCGGCGGTCAAGGAAAAAGGGCGATTGGGCTTCGTTAGAGTAGTTTGTCGATTGCAGCGGCAATATGTTTCTTGCTGGTCAAGCCGACCCATTTATTTTGTACCTGGCCGTCCTTAAATAAAATAAGGGTCGGTATCGCATTTATCCCAAATTCCATAGCACTGTCACGAGCGTCGTCGGTATTGAGCCTGCAGGTTTTGGCCTTGTCCGCATATTCATCTGCGATTTCTTTGAGGATAGGAGCCATCATCTTGCAAGGTCCGCACCAAGGCGCCCAAAAATCAACCAGCACCGGCACGTCAGAGTTATGAACAACCTCGTCAAAATCGGCGTCCGTTAGCTCAATTACGTTACCTGCCATTATTTTATCCTTTCTGACATCCCCATTTTTGCGGTCTTCCGCAAAACGGGCCTGACCTTATTCAAAAGCCCCTGAGCTCTTCACTGAAAAGCAACAGGCATTTTATTTGCCAAACCGGATTGTGTCAAATATTATTTTGTTGTTTGCGGTCTTTTGGGGATTTGGTGTGTTCGTGGTTCTTAACTAAACCAGCCGGTTTGCTTTTTGATGGCAGTTCGGCAATCGGGAGGGGCGGCTTTTTGTGCTGTTCGACCTTAATAGGCCGTCTGGCGTTCGTCTCGGCCACGGCAAGGATGGCGTTTTGCACGGCCTGTTGGGCAGGTTCGTCGGTCAGAGACCGTAAGTATATAGAATTCGAAGATTTTGGCTGCTTGGCCCAAACCAGTTTCTCCCGGATTAATTCGAGAAGCGCCAGGAACAATCCAACCATTACGACGCGGTTTGCCTTGGACTGAAAGATTTGTTCAAGACTCCGCGGGCCTTCTGTTTGGAGACGCTGCAAAATCTCTATCTGATACAAATCAATGGGCGTGTCATCCTTGATGTGGCTTATGTCGGCGTCGGCACCGGTAGCCTCCATAATTGAGCCGAACGCTTCAAGCAAATCCCAGACACTTACCTGTTCGATGTCAATACGTGGCTCTTCGGTGGGCCTTAGCTGCTCGAGTATAGTATCCGGCCGGGCGAAACGCTTCTTTGTTTCGTCGGCAGCGGTGTCGAGAAGATTAGCGGCGTCTTTGAACCTTTTGTATTCGAGCAGCTGCCGGATGAGTTCTGCCCGCGGGTCGGTTAAATCATCAGGCCCAAACTGCTCGGGTTCTGCTCTTGGAAGCAGCATTGCCGATTTTATCTGCATTAAGGTTGAGGCCGTTACCAAAAAGTCGCCGGCTACGTCAATGTCAAGATTTTGCAGCATTTCAATGTAACGGATATATTGGTCGGTTATCTTGGCGATGGGAATATCGTAGATATCGACCTCTTCTTTGCGCACCAGATACAATAATAAATCCAGGGGTCCGGCAAAGATATCGAGATGGACGCGATAGTCAGCCAATTATTGCTCCTTTTGCTCATTTTGCCCGCTGCCAAGCTGAAAATGTGCAGATTTTTTGTTAGCTTGCAAGACTTCCTGTGCCTTCTGAGCCTGGCTGTCAAGAACCTGCAGTTCTACGTTTGCAGGAGAAGGAACCGGATAAATGACAGAAAAGTTCTCGCCTGTTAAGACCGATTCGATTCCAAAATCAGCGAGTACTTGCTTTGCCAAGCTGGCTTCAGCGGAATTTGTGTACTGCGCGACTGTGACGAGCTTATCGTCCATAATTATCCTCTTAATCCAACTGCATCTCGGGCCTTGGCGAGTGTTGCGGCCGCCACTGATTTTGCACGTTCGGCGCCGGCGGCAAGGACCTTTTTGACATAATCAACATTGTTTTCGAGTTCGGTTCTTTTTTCCCGGAAAGGTTTGAAATAATCTATCATCGACTCGGCGAGGCGCTTTTTGACCTCGCTGTAGCCCATACCACCGCTGCGGTATCTGTTCTCCCACTCTGCTAACTCATCGGTTGAGGCCACCAATTTTAGGAGCGCGAAGACGTTGCATTTGTCGGGGTCTTTGGGCTTTTCGACAGGGGTGGAGTCAGTGACGATACGCATAATCTTCTTTTTGACGTTTTTTTCCGGCCCGAATATCTCAATGGTATTTCCGTAACTCTTGCTCATTTTTCGGCCGTCGGTGCCCGGTACGACGGCTACGGATTCGATAATGTACTGCTCCGGGATGGTGAGGATTTCGCCATAGGCGTTATTGAATCGGATTGCGATATCACGGGTAACCTCGATATGCTGCTTCTGGTCAGCACCGACGGGGACGAGATTACTGTTGTAGATGAGGATGTCGGCCGCCTGCAGGACGGGATATGCGAACAGGCCGTGATTGGGACTCATGCCCTGAGCGACTTTGTCTTTGAAGCTTGTGCATCGCTGCAAGAGTCCCATCGGGGTTACACAGGAAAGCAGCCAGGTGAACTCGGTAACTTCGGGCACGTCGGATTGGCGCCAGAAGACGGTCTTTTCGGTGTCGAGGCCCAAGGCGATATAATCCATTGTGACATCGAGAGTATGCTTAGCGACATCGGCCGGCGAAGGATTGCTCGTGAGCGCGTGGTAGTCAGCGATGAAGTAAAAGCAATCGTGGTCGGCCTGGAGTTTGAGGTGCT